>ENA-OUXB01000002-OUXB01000002.1-marine-metagenome-genome-assembly--contig:-NODE-2-length-41210-cov-957.078283_pt1 | contig 41210 bp, 46 predicted proteins | sample MGYA00248459_ERZ584578 | MGnify/ENA primary metagenome ERZ584578 (study PRJEB26545, sample SAMN05421970) | marine metagenome | isolation source: Line P, North Pacific Ocean | place: Canada:British...
ATCAGACCGACGATACGAGTGGGACCGTGGTCCCAGACTAATAATCAGACCGACGATACGAGTGGGACCGTGGTCCCAGTCTGATTATCAGACCGACGATACAAGTGGAACAGTGGGCCCAGAGAGAATATTCAGGCCAGTTATGCTTTCTGGCCTGTAACAAAGGACATTAAGTAAAGACAGATAAACGTAGACTAAAACGTGGTCGCATCAGGGTGCTGGCTTTTCAAGTTCCTTAAGAATGGCCTCAATTTTCTCTATACACTCAGTTGGAACACGAGACCTGTCCAGGTTAAGCACCATTTTATCGCCCTTATACAATACTGTCGCTCCAGGAGCAAACTGATGTCGTGAGCTTAAACTAGTTCTTGATGCAGATGACGTTTTAAGCACAGAAGTTAAAAGAGTGATAACTTCTTCAGCTTCAAATATCACCCCAGCTTTTTTCTGCTCATGAAGGTTAGATGCCTGCTGCTTAAGTAATTCCTCTTTATCTGTAAAGGCTTTTTGAAGTGCATCACCTGACCGGGCAGATAGTTCACCGGGGTGAGAAAAAAGAGCAACAACTGATTTAGGCAATTTGGCGGTGTTGATACAGCGGGTAATAATCTTACGTGAAATATTTTCCGCATCAGCCAGCGCAGAAATATTTCCAGCAAATTCATTCTGCAATCGGCTTGCATAACGCTGACCACGTTCATAAGCACTTGTTGGGCGATAATCGTTACCCAATCTGGATAATGCAGCCATCTGCTCATCATCCAGCTCGCCAACCAGAACACGATAATCACTTTCGGTAAGTGCAGCAGCTTTACGACGGCGACTCCCATCGGCAATTTCTATGACACCAGATACTCTTCGACCGAACGCCGGTGTCTGTTGACCAGTCAGTAGAAAAGAAGGGATGAGATCATCCAGTGCGTCCTCAGTAAGCAGCTCCTGGTCACGTTCATTACCTGACCATACCCGAGAGGTCTTCTCAACACTATCACCCCGGAGCACTTCAAGAGTAAACTTCACATCCCGACCACATACAGGCAAAGTAATGGCATTACCGCGAGCCATTACTCCTACGCGCGCAATTAACGAATCCACCATCGGGGCAGCTGGTGTCGATAACGAAGTATCTTCAACCGGTTGAGTATTGAGCGTATGTTTTGGAATAACAGGCGCACGCTTCATTATCTAATCTCCCAGCGTGGTTTAATCAGACGATCGAAAATTTCATTGCAGACAGGTTCCCAAATAGAAAGAGCATTTCTCCAGGCACCAGTTGAAGAGCGTTGATCAATGGCCTGTTCAAAAACAGTTCTCATCCGGATCTGACCTTTACCAACTTCATCCGTTTCACGTACAACATTTTTTAGAACCATGCTTCCCCAGGCATCCCGAATTTGCTCCTCCATCCACGGGGACTGAGAGCCATTACTATTGCTGTATTTGGTAAGCAAAATACGTACATCAGGCTCGAACCCTTTAAGATCAACGTTCTTGAGCAGATCACGAAGCATATCGAAAAACTGCAGTGCGGAGGTGTAGTCAAACAACTCAGCAGGCGTGGGAACAATCAGCACATCAGCAGCACATACGACATTAATCGTGCCGATACCCAGGTTAGGCGCGCTGTCAATAACTATGACATCATAGTCATGAGCAACAGTTTCAATGGCCAGTCGGAGCATCAGGTGTGGATCGGTGGGCAGTTTACCTTCATCAAATTTGCCCATTAACTCAGTTTCAATACGGTGCAGAGCCAGACAGGAAGGAATAATGTCAAGCCCCGGCCAGCAAGTGGGCTTTATTGCATAAGTGACATCGTCCTTTTCCCCAAGATAGAAAGGCAGGAGAGTGTCTTCTGCATGAATATGAAGATCTGGTACCCATCCGTGATACATTGAGGCTGTTCCCTGGGGGTCGTTACCTTCCACGAGCAAAACACGTAGCCCCTTCAGAGCCAGATCCTGAGCAAGATGAACAGAAACTGAGGTTTTGTAAACGCCACCTTTATGGGCAGCAACCCCGATCACCGGTGGAAATACGTCTTCAGCACGTCGCAATCGCGTACCAAACACATCACGCATATGATTAATTTGTTCAATTGTATAACCAACACGTTGCTCAACCCGTCCTCGAATTTCCATATCCGGGTGCGGTAGTCGCCCTGCTTTCTCGGCATCTCTGATAGCCTGAGAAGAAACCCCAACTAAATCCGCTGCTTCACCTATTCTCCAGCGCCGGGTTATTTTCCTCGCTTCCGGGCTGTCATCATTAAACTGTGCAATGGCGATAGCCTTCGTCATTTCATGACCAGCGTTTATGCACTGGTTAAGTGTTTCCATGAGTTTCATTCTGAACATCCTTTAATCATTGCTTTGCGTTTTTTTATTAAATCTTGCAATTTACTGCAAAGCAACAACAAAATCGCAAAGTCATCAAAAAACCGCAAAGTTGTTTAAAATAAGAGCAACACTACAAAAGGAGATAAGAAGAGCACATACCTCAGTCACTTATTATCACTAGCGCTCGCCGCAGCCGTGTAACCGAGCATAGCGAGCGAACTGGCGAGGAAGCAAAGAAGAACTGTTCTGTCAGATAGCTCTTACGCTCAGCGCAAGAAGAAATATCCACCGTGGGAAAAACTCCAGGTAGAGGTACACACGCGGATAGCCAATTCAGAGTAATAAACTGTGATAATCAACCCTCATCAATGATGACGAACTAACCCCCGATATCAAGTCACATGACGAAGGGAAAGAGAAGGAAATCAACTGTGACAAACTGCCCTCAAATTTGGCTTCCTTAAAAATTACAGTTCAAAAAGTATGAGAAAATCCATGCAGGCTGAAGGAAACAGCAAAACTGTGACAAATTACCCTCAGTAGGTCAGAACAAATGTGACGAACCACCCTCAAATCTGTGACAGATAACCCTCAGACTATCCTGTCGTCATGGAAGTGATATCGCGGAAGGAAAATACGATATGAGTCGTCTGGCGGCCTTTCTTTTTCTCAATGTATGAGAGGCGCATTGGAGTTCTGCTGTTGATCTCATTAACACAGACCTGCAGGAAGCGGCGGCGGAAGTCAGGCATACGCTGGTAACTTTGAGGCAGCTGGTAACGCTCTATGATCCAGTCGATTTTCAGAGAGACGATGCCTGAGCCATCCGGCTTACGATACTGACACAGGGATTCGTATAAACGCATGGCATACGGATTGGTGATTTCTTTTGTTTCACTAAGCCGAAACTGCGTAAACCGGTTCTGTAACCCGATAAAGAAGGGAATGAGATATGGGTTGATATGTACACTGTAAAGCCCTCTGGATGGACTGTGCGCACGTTTGATAAACCAAGGAAAAGATTCATAGCCTTTTTCATCGCCGGCATCCTCTTCAGGGCGATAAAAAACCACTTCCTTCCCCGCGAAACTCTTCAATGCCTGCCGTATATCCTTACTGGCTTCCGCAGAGGTCAATCCGAATATTTCAGCATATTTAGCAACATGGATCTCGCAGATACCGTCATGTTCCTGTAGGGTGCCATCAGATTTTCTGATCTGGTCAACGAACAGATACAGCATACGTTTTTGATCCCGGGAGAGACTATATGCCGCCTCAGTGAGGTCGTTTGACTGGACGATTCGCGGGCTATTTTTACGTTTCTTGTGATTGATAACCGCTGTTTCCGCCATGACAGATCCATGTGAAGTGTGACAAGTTTTTAGATTGTCACACTAAATAAAAAAGAGTCAATAAGCAGGGATAACTTTGTGAAAAAACAGCTTCTTCTGAGGGCAATTTGTCACAGGGTTAAGGGCAATTTGTCACAGACAGGACTGTCATTTGAGGGTGATTTGTCACACTGAAAGGGCAATTTGTCACAACACCTTCTCTAGAACCAGCATGGATAAAGGCCTACAAGGCGCTCTAAAAAAGAAGATCTAAAAACTATAAAAAAAATAATTATAAAAATATCCCCGTGGATAAGTGGATAACCCCAAGGGAAGTTTTTTCAGGCATCGTGTGTAAGCAGAATATATAAGTGCTGTTCCCTGGTGCTTCCTCGCTCACTCGACCGGGAGGGTTCGAGAAGGGGGGGCACCCCCCTTCGGCGTGCGCGGTCACGCGCACAGGGCGCAGCCCTGGTTAAAAACAAGGTTTATAAATATTGGTTTAAAAGCAGGTTAAAAGACAGGTTAGCGGTGGCCGAAAAACGGGCGGAAACCCTTGCAAATGCTGGATTTTCTGCCTGTGGACAGCCCCTCAAATGTCAATAGGTGCGCCCCTCATCTGTCAGCACTCTGCCCCTCAAGTGTCAAGGATCGCGCCCCTCATCTGTCAGTAGTCGCGCCCCTCAAGTGTCAATACCGCAGGGCACTTATCCCCAGGCTTGTCCACATCATCTGTGGGAAACTCGCGTAAAATCAGGCGTTTTCGCCGATTTGCGAGGCTGGCCAGCTCCACGTCGCCGGCCGAAATCGAGCCTGCCCCTCATCTGTCAACGCCGCGCCGGGTGAGTCGGCCCCTCAAGTGTCAACGTCCGCCCCTCATCTGTCAGTGAGGGCCAAGTTTTCCGCGAGGTATCCACAACGCCGGCGGCCGGCCGCGGTGTCTCGCACACGGCTTCGACGGCGTTTCTGGCGCGTTTGCAGGGCCATAGACGGCCGCCAGCCCAGCGGCGAGGGCAACCAGCCGAGGGCTTCGCCCTGTCGCTCGACTGCGGCGAGCACTACTGGCTGTAAAAGGACAGACCACATCATGGTTCTGTGTTCATTAGGTTGTTCTGTCCATTGCTGACATAATCCGCTCCACTTCAACGTAACACCGCACGAAGATTTCTATTGTTCCTGAAGGCATATTCAAATCGTTTTCGTTACCGCTTGCAGGCATCATGACAGAACACTACTTCCTATAAACGCTACACAGGCTCCTGAGATTAATAATGCGGATCTCTACGATAATGGGAGATTTTCCCGACTGTTTCGTTCGCTTCTCAGTGGATAACAGCCAGCTTCTCTGTTTAACAGACAAAAACAGCATATCCACTCAGTTCCACATTTCCATATAAAGGCCAAGGCATTTATTCTCAGGATAATTGTTTCAGCATCGCAACCGCATCAGACTCCGGCATCGCAAACTGCACCCGGTGCCGGGCAGCCACATCCAGCGCAAAAACCTTCGTGTAGACTTCCGTTGAACTGATGGACTTATGTCCCATCAGGCTTTGCAGAACTTTCAGCGGTATACCGGCATACAGCATGTGCATCGCATAGGAATGGCGGAACGTATGTGGTGTGACCGGAACAGAGAACGTCACACCGTCAGCAGCAGCGGCGGCAACCGCCTCCCCAATCCAGGTCCTGACCGTTCTGTCCGTCACTTCCCAGATCCGCGCTTTCTCTGTCCTTCCTGTGCGACGGTTACGCCGCTCCATGAGCTTATCGCGAATAAATACCTGTGACGGAAGATCACTTCGCAGAATAAATAAATCCTGGTGTCCCTGTTGATACCGGGAAGCCCTGGGCCAACTTTTGGCGAAAATGAGACGTTGATCGGCACGTAAGAGGTTCCAACTTTCACCATAATGAAATAAGATCACTACCGGGCGTATTTTTTGAGTTATCGAGATTTTCAGGAGCTAAGGAAGCTAAAATGGAGAAAAAAATCACTGGATATACCACCGTTGATATATCCCAATGGCATCGTAAAGAACATTTTGAGGCATTTCAGTCAGTTGCTCAATGTACCTATAACCAGACCGTTCAGCTGGATATTACGGCCTTTTTAAAGACCGTAAAGAAAAATAAGCACAAGTTTTATCCGGCCTTTATTCACATTCTTGCCCGCCTGATGAATGCTCATCCGGAATTTCGTATGGCAATGAAAGACGGTGAGCTGGTGATATGGGATAGTGTTCACCCTTGTTACACCGTTTTCCATGAGCAAACTGAAACGTTTTCATCGCTCTGGAGTGAATACCACGACGATTTCCGGCAGTTTCTACACATATATTCGCAAGATGTGGCGTGTTACGGTGAAAACCTGGCCTATTTCCCTAAAGGGTTTATTGAGAATATGTTTTTCGTCTCAGCCAATCCCTGGGTGAGTTTCACCAGTTTTGATTTAAACGTGGCCAATATGGACAACTTCTTCGCCCCCGTTTTCACCATGGGCAAATATTATACGCAAGGCGACAAGGTGCTGATGCCGCTGGCGATTCAGGTTCATCATGCCGTTTGTGATGGCTTCCATGTCGGCAGAATGCTTAATGAATTACAACAGTACTGCGATGAGTGGCAGGGCGGGGCGTAATTTTTTTAAGGCAGTTATTGGTGCCCTTAAACGCCTGGTTGCTACGCCTGAATAAGTGATAATAAGCGGATGAATGGCAGAAATTCGATGATAAGCTGTCAAACATGAGAATTGGTCGACGGCCCGGGCGGCCGCAAGGGGTTCGCGTTGGCCGATTCATTAATGCAGCTGGCACGACAGGTTTCCCGACTGGAAAGCGGGCAGTGAGCGCAACGCAATTAATGTGAGTTAGCTCACTCATTAGGCACCCCAGGCTTTACACTTTATGCTTCCGGCTCGTATGTTGTGTGGAATTGTGAGCGGATAACAATTTCACACAGGAAACAGCTATGACCATGATTACGCCAAGCTATTTAGGTGAGACTATAGAATACTCAAGCTTGCATGCCTGCAGGTCGACTCTAGAGGATCCCAGTAGCTTTTGTAAATATATTCATGTATCGAAGGGAATATTCGCCCGAAATTTTGGGACTTTCTTCCGTACATTCAATATCTGTTTCCTGGTTTGCAAAATCACCCATACACTGTAGTTTGAGTTGTGTACCTTCCCTGGTTATCTCTATAATATTACCGATATTGTGCATATCTCTACATATTCTCTGAAAATCCATGGATGCCATTGGTGTAATTGTTGTCATGGTCATATCTGGTACTTCAATTTGGTTTTCATTTATATCGAGTAATTTCAAAGCAAATTTAGTACATGTTTTTTTTGTTTCGTTATGAATTTCAATATTCATAAACTCTTTACAATTTATACTCATTACGAGAACATCGTTATTTGTAATGGATTTAAGAAGTTTGAATGTGTTCGCGACATTTATACCCGCAATTATATCGGTTTCACATGTATATTCTTCGAAATTATCTGATGAGAGATACATGTCAACCAAGGATGTACGAGCTGTATCGAGAGTTACGATGTATATACCATCAGGTTTAAAGTATATATTTACGTCATTGAGTATATCTTTGAGTACTTCAAAGGTTGATTTTATGGCACTCGCCTGAATTGTTGCCAATTTCATATCTAAAATATATGAGTTTTAATTCTTTATGTTCTTGTTATATGCATCCGATACACTCTGATTAATTTTATCTTCAAGTTCTGATGTCATGGCTGGTTGTAAAGTTCTACCATAATCATCTAAACCAAACAAGTCTCCTGAACCTTCTCCATCTCCTTCTAAAGATGTTGTTGAACAACCACCAAAGTTACACGTCTCTAATTCTTTTACAGGTAAAAGTGATTCTAGCCAATTTCGTATTTCATTCCCGACTAAAAGCTTACCATTTTTGGTAAGCATGGTTGGAACACGCGTAATTTTATTTTTATATTGGGGTGGTATACCCATTTTATTAATATTATGATATTTAACAATTTGTTTGAGTTGTGCATGTTTATTAATATAGTCAATTATATCCAAACTATGATTACACTGTGGACTATAAATTAGAAGGGACATATCTTAAATTAGAGTTTACTTTTTTTTATCTAAAAAAACACATTTTTATATATTTTTTTATACACACGAGATACACGAAAAAAATAAAAAGTTTGTCACTTTTACTGATTACCACAAAAAACTTTTTTTTAATATATACAAAGTATCTCCTTGAGAAGGATGTTCGATTTCAAATATAATTTTTCTTTTTACTAATCACTAAAAGTGACAAACATTTTGTTCTATTATTACTATAAATAAAAATAATTCTTAATATTAAATAATGAATACTATACTATTGATCTTATTAATACTTATTGTACTCATGACCATGTCCAGGACGGAAATGTTTACAGAACAGTTTGGATTATCTGGATACACTAAACCAATGAATTCCGTTTTATTGAAAGGTACTGATACAGATTTATCTGATTATGAAGAATCAGGTGAAGAAATTGAGGTATCAAATGATCTTATGCAGGAAATGGTTCTTGCAACAAACAAAGAAGTTTCTAAAAAAACCGGCCTTTGTACGTATATTATTGAAACATTATCTGTAAAAAAATATATAAATACGAAGAGTAAACAGGAAATATACAGATGTATGTTCATGTCGGTTAAACATAAAGGATTTGCTGTAGGATTTTCAGTGACGTCTGATTTACGAATTATTGATGACCGTGCAACTGTACTAAATGTGAGAACACAACCTATAGATGTTAATCCACCATCGGATCCAAGTATTTACCAGAAATCAATAAAGGGTAAAGAATTTGAAGATTATTCGGAAGTTAGACGAAGTGAACTTGATATGGTTAACAATACAAAAATAATAGATAAGGTTGTATCTGATCCACAAACCATGTACGGTAAAATTAACATTTAAAACTCTAAAATAATTATAATGATCAGTATTGATGAAATATCACGTATAACTGAAAAGAGGAATCATTTGAAAAAGGAAACGTATACTAAAATTTACGAACAGATTTCAAAGAAGATACGTCAGTCGGTAGATTTAGGCCATAAATATTTGTTTTGTCAGATACCTTCTTTTGTTATGGGGTACCCTCATTTTAACAGAGCAAAAGCGCTACAGTATATAAAACGACAATTTGAAATAGGTGGATTTACAGTCCAGATTATAGGCGAATACGAACTATGTATTTCATGGAAACCGAATAAAAAATCACGAAAAAATGAACAACACGAACATCCAGAAGACACAGAGGATTTCCCCACACTCGTAAACCTTAAAAAAGCAGCAAATAAATACAGGGGAAAATAATTGATGCGTGAGACTTAAAGTTTAAATATGTAAATATACTACAAATATGAGCGATCCTTTAAATATACTCGTCGAGGCAAAACGTGAATACATAGGTCAATTATGTTTACTTATGTGTCCAGTTATGATTGAAACGTATGAAACCATGTATGAGGAAGCATATAAACTTACAAAAGGTAGAAAGGTTCTCGTAATGTACCAAAAACTTCTGAAAGAAGTCCCCAATTGGAGTGATGCTATGTCTAAACAACACACGGATAATATATCAAATAGATGTGCGTGGTTTAACGACTTGTTAGCTGCTGTTTTTGTAAGTTGTGTTAAAATTTTATCTGCTGTTCGATTGAATAAAGATAATAAGAAAATCTCATTGAAACTTCCAACGAATGAAGTTTTCATTCAAACGTGTTATAACAACGCAGCCAAAGATCTGTATAGAGACCCATACATTTATCACGAAACGCAAAACGAACACGCGAGAAACGATAAATTATACGAGCGTTTTTGTGTATGTATCGAAACATCCGTAAAAGAACTCATACCCGTACAACAGATTTTACAAACGTATATGTCTCAAACACAAGAGGGACAGGATTTAGATCTCGATCAAGCTGAAGTTGGTGACTCTGAAGACCCTGACCTCATTGATGGTTATGAAGAGGAAACGTCAGAAGAGCCATTTGATGCCGAACAATCTATGGAAGCCCCAATGGAACAATCTATGGAAGCCCCAATGGAACAATCTATGGAACCATCTATGGAACCAGAACAAACTTCACCATTCGAAAACGAATTTCGAACTATTGATACGAAGCAGCCACAACAGCAACAGCAACAACAGTCACAACAGCTACAGCAGCAACAACAACCAGAAGATGATGAAGGTGTTTTGTTTCCAGACGCATCCGAAACCCGTGCAAAAAAAGTTGGGTACTATTAAATGGAGTTTGAAGACTATTTAAGAGACCCCGCATGGGCCGGAATAATCGCCGGTTTTATAACCGCAGGATACATACACTTTAAAGCAAAGATTAACAACGAAGGTAAGCTTCCAGTAAGTGCGTACACTAAACCAGCTGCACTTATAGCAATTTTAGTATTTTTTATTGTTACTAACGGACTAGGTAAGAAAGAGACCATATCAACGGAACCATTTTAATTTTCTGACTTAAAGATAATATACGTATTTACAATATAATATGACTTCCGTGACCGCATTCAATGATATGATGGGTCAATTTCTTGTGGAATTACACAAGACATTTCCAGAAGAAAAAGGCTTGAAAAAGTGTTTATCGGCTTTCGATTTAATGAAAGCTTCTAACCCACGTTTAGTTGTAGACGGGTTTATGCAGGGTGTTGCTCCGTATGCCGATAAGATTTCGTCCAAAGACGAATCATTTTTCATTGAAGAATCTAAGAATTTAGATTTTATGAAAGGTGTAAACCTCAAAAAACATTGGGGGACTGCTTCCGAGAATACAAAGGGTGCAATTTGGCAATATGTTCAGACGCTATATATGCTCGGTACAACCATTAGTTCTATCCCAGAAGACACACTTTCCATGATTGAGACAGTTGCAAAACAGTGTGCAGATAAAATGGGTGAAGATGGAAGTGAGCTCGATGAAGCCGCGTTGATGAAAACCATGCAGGGTATGTTGGGTGGTATGATGAAAAAATAAACTCACTATATATAAATGACATCTTGGTTTGAAGATCCAAAACAATTGGTTCGAGTAGAAAAAGTTCATGAATTTTGGCCGTCAAAGACACAAACTTCAGCAGACCGTGTTAACGCATCAGCTCGTTTTATTATTTACGCGACATGTATAATTTATCTCATAAGACGTGATCCACGTATATTCGTTTTGGGTGCAACCGCACTCGGCGTTCTTTATATAATGGAAAAATCTAATATGGTGAAGGAGGGTATTATAAGACCAACAAACGTATACAATAATGTAGATAAAGCGTGTTCTATGCCAACAAAAGACAACCCCATGGGAAATGTTCTCATGACAGATTATGCAGATAGACCAGATAGACCCCAATCGTGTCATTACCCAACCGTAAAAACACCAGTAAACAATTTCCTTACAGGTGATATTAAATATGGACCAGCCCGTTCGCGTTCTTCCACACCAGAATCTCAGAGAAACGCATTATCTAGACAATTTGTAAGTATGCCAGATACTTCCATCGGTGGTACACCATATTATGAATTTATCCATGGTAAAAGAGATAATAAGTGTCGCCAAGACCCACGATTGTGTAATCCAGACGCAAGAGGTGTTCAACTTGAGGCGTTTTCGGGTCTCGATCCAAACGGGGATAAGAGAAGTGGTATGCACAGAGGCTCTGGATTAGGAGCTTAATTTTAAACAATTTAATAATAAAGTAGCAGATACTCGATTTCCATAAACAAAATCTTTTGTAATAATAAATGGCGTATCAACTCCAACCAGGAATGAAAATGGTTCAAGATCACGCGGTTCCCGCCGTTTGCGCGACCGAAGAAGTTTTTGTATATCCTCAGCCCAGTACCCTTAACTATGGTTCGGGTAGACCAAACACTATGTTATATGGTACATCTCCATATATGGCGGGTAAAGGTTCCCCAGCACAATTTATTGATACATCGGATCAACTCAGACCACAAAGTACATCTCGTTTCAACAAAGTTTTAGCTAAGACTTACGAAAGAAACTTTCATCCACTTCAAAATGTTGAGTGTAAGTTACCACTTAGAACACAAACCTATGAACCATCGAGTACCAGAGCTGAAATGCAAAATGGATTGTTTCAGCAAAGATACCTCAATAAAAATCTCGCTAAGAAATAAGAATGGCTGATCCTATATCTATAATGGCTATAGCCGGCTTAGTTTATGCCGGTAGAAAATTAAGTCAACCAGACGAAAAATATACAATAGAGGGTAATCCAATAGAGGAAGAAGAAGTAGTTTCGGATTTCTCTAACATGGAGGTTACTCAACAAACAGACTATTTAGGACCTTTATCACCATTAGTAGAACCATCGTATAATTCAAAAAGGGAAATGGGTTCGTTTGCTCAAATTGCCCCACAACAACGTTCTTCGGGTGGTGAAGTTTTGTCTATGAGAAATCGTATGTATGATGCGGGGAGAATGAATAATCTTTCACCAATTGAAAAACAACTTGTCGGACCAGGTTTGGGTGTTGGACCAGAAGTTCCCGCATTTGGGGGTAATCAACAATTGTTCCGTGTTAATCCAGAGAATGTTGGTGCGTATCGCTTAACGACTTTACCTGGTAGGTCGGGTCCAGCCTTTGATTCTAAGGGTGGTAGACGTGGTATTGTCGGTGAAGTTGCACATAATAGACCAGAAAAGACAGCCTTTTTACATGGTCGTCTTCCTCCAGTTGCAGGCAGAGCACAGGGTATGACTGGTAGAACACCAAGAGCGGAACACGAACGTACAAAGAGAACAACAAATAGATCAGAAACCGGTTCAAGAACTGATACATTAAATTTTGCATCTGCGAAGAGAACGGTTTCTGCACTTACACGTGCTCAGGAACCAACACGAAACAAAGCTGACGGTGCTATAGAACAATATCAATACAACAATCAACCAGCCCCAGGTATATCGAGTTTTCTAGGTGGATACTTGAATACCCCAGCGACTAAGATCGGTGAAAAGAGAACATACGGTTCTGCATACACAGCCCAGGAGCTTACGAAATATGGTTTCAGACCAGACGATCGTCGCGGTAAACCAAATAGAGCCGCAGGTCCAGGGCGAATGAATGTTCGCGCCGATCCACTTAACCAGGGTGGCATGGTTACAAGTGTTCGTTCCGATACAACAAGAATTGATGGTCGAGTAAATGCCGCAAATGGTTCTTGGACACAACAGTACAGAAATAACGATTATCATAAATTCAATGCTTATAAAGGTCATGAAAATCCAAATGCTACAAATATGAGTTTGGATACAGCTAGAAGACAACTTTCAAGTAACCCATTAGTTCATAGTCTTTCTTAAATAAATATAAATTGAGACATACACTCATTAAAATATTGTTCATATATTTTAATGAAGGTACATACCTTAGATATAGACAGTGGTGAACGAGACCCAGTTTTGTACCCAAACGTAGCTGATTATGTTGTACATCTAAAAAACCCTATTTATGATGTAAGTAAAATTTCACTTATATCAGCACGTATACATAATAGTCAGTTCCTTATAAATGATCTTAATAATACGTTCACAATAAACAGTTCAACTAGTAACTACGATATAACAATACCAAACGGAAACTATGACGGTAAAGATCTAGCTTCAAATGTCGTTGTAAATTCAAATAATAGATTATCTGGATCTACGTATGATAAAGATACAAATTCTATAACGTTTGAAGGTCCGAATCAATTTAGTTTTGATTTCTATAATGGTACAAATGGGTATAAATCGAATGTCACTGGTAAAACAACACCACATGATATATTGGGTGTAAGTGCCTCTAACTCATTCTCTACATCTAGTTCTCCTTATAAATTTTATACTGGTAGCGTCAATTTACAAGGTCCTGATGCAATTATTGTTAAATTGAGTAGTGGTTCCGACGAATTTAACAAAACTGTATTTTCTGAAACCCCTTTTTATACCGGGCGTATACTTCTGTGTGGAGATGTGATTAACTTTTCGGGTGTTGACGATACAGTTGAACACAATTTTGATTCTGGATCACAAAAAACGATATCGAGTTTACGTGTTCAGTTTTATTACAGTAGTAATAACCGGTTAATACCATACGATTTTAGAGAAGCGAACCATATACTTAAACTCGCAGTGACGTGTTCAACTGATAAACTTGAGAATATTGCTAAAGTGGAACGAGACTTTTCTCTTCCACCACCTATGAGTATCCCCGAAATGGAGGATCCGCGTAGATGGGATGCGTTTATATCTATATTTATGGTAGTTGCAACCGGTTTATTTTTATTATTGGTTATGCGTAAGCCTAAACTTATCGAGTAACCGCGAAGATTGGTTGGGTTGGCTTTTGCACACGAGTGGAAACACGAGAGATACCGACGTAGACCAAGATGGACAAGAGCGTTGTGAACAAGGCAGTAAGGGTGTAGTTCATACCACCGTTCTTGTTGACCTTAACAACTTGGTTAACAGTCCACCTGACCAAGTCCATCCATGAGAGGGCGGCGGCGAAGGAGAATCCAGCAACGACGGCGTTGAGGGATTGGGACTCGAGTTCACGAGCGACGAGCGTAACAGTTTCAGCAGCAGAAGACATTTTTATATATAGTATCCTGAGATTTTAATCAGGGAGTAGTTCCTCTTCAATTAAAATTTTTTTATAACATTTGGGTTTCATATACCCTTTTAACATACCGACATTTATAGAATCTATACCCGAATCCGATTCTGAATCTGTTTCTGTATCAGAATCAGATTCCGTATCATCATCACGTAATCTAAAATATTCAGAAGTCGTCACATACCCCGTTGGTTCCGATGTGTTCATTACTATCTATAGCATTTTTTAACATCGATTCCGACGGATTTTTTGGTTCCCATGCATCCCAATTATCGTACGCCATATTCATTTTAACGAATTTATATTCACGTCCCGTGTATCTCGTAAAAGGAATTTCTTCATCTTCAAACTCGATGTCTTCTTCCTGGTCTTCTTCATCGGAAGATTCTTCATATATTTCCGGAAAATGTGTTCCCATTTTTTTACCAACTTCGTTCATGGCACAATATTTCATGGCATATTCCATATCTTCACCAAGTACCATATCTCGACCACACGCCGTAGCGTATTCGGCTGCGAGAACCATAGTTCTTTCGAGTACGGGCTGGATAATGTTAATAGCAGAGTCCTGGACCTGCTCAATTAAGTTTGTAGTTGCGTCTTTTTCTTGTTGATTCATTATAAATTAAACAGTGTTTTAGCAATTCCGTTTTCTACACGGAGTATGTTATAACTTAGGCCTAAAACTCTAAGTTCTCTTTTAGCCAAGTTGTCTGGTAATATCTTGAGTTTTACAACCTGTTCTTTAATTAAACTAAAATTTCTTTGACCTGTTGGATACCACCGTTCCGGTTCAAGTGCAAAACTATATGAATAGTATCTTCTAAATAATTGTGTTCTTGAATGATGTATACCACTCTGTATTGCGCGTAAGTTTACGACATTACCTGTAACTTTATCTAAAATAACGGAATCGTCTAATTGCATTTCAAGGTTTTGTAAATGTTCGTAATTTACATAATCACCATTATACAATTGATAATTTGAATCATAATCAAAATTGGTAACAAAATGACCACCTGGTACCTTTCTTAATCTCTGTACTATGAAAAAAAGTTCCTTTATAGGATTTTTAAATTTAAGTTTATGTTTAACATCAACTATAGAATTTACATTTGAATCCTGTGGTATTATAGATTTACTCTCTTGTACCTGCGTGATTATATAATCTATTTTTTTACTTAATAACATCTGTTTTTCTTCTTCGTCTAAAGAAATCATTTCAGTTGTTAATTTTAAACTTTTTATAAGTCCTTTTGTTTGTACGAAATCACCTAAATAAAAAATTGAATTACTATTTGCAGAGTCGGTTGCATCGTACCCCCAAATACAATCTTTTAGATCTCTAAGTTTTATAACAATTTCTATTTCCTGACCTGTTATAGCACAAAGTGGTACAGCGAGTTCGGGATTATTATAAAAATAAAATGGTATATCAACAAAATATTTAGTATCAGAAGTTGCTAAACCTAGATACCCTGCAATTTGAACTGAAGACACCTGAGTACCTGAAAGTTCTAAAGGTGGTTTGCCAATAAGTTTCGCCAAGTTATGTTGTTTTGTTTGTGTAACGTAATTATCGGAATATATAGCTAGGAAATCACTTGGTATACGCTGAATAACCTGACCACCTATCAGAATTTCAACATACTCAATCATGGCATGACCTATAGACTCAACGTATCCTATACCTTCGATACCACCTACTAAATTCTGTTGTATACTAGATAATTCAACTTTCAAACTTACAGTTTTAAGGAGATCACCTTGGTTTTGTGGGATGGTACACCGAATAGTGTTTCCAAATTCTACTTCACCTTCAACGTCTAAATCAACAAAGAATGGTGCAAAATTGGTATGTTTTTGAAAATTCTTTATGAAATATGTATACTCTGGGTCGTCTGTAAAAAAAGCGTCCTGTGGACCAGATGTTTCTAATTGAACACGACCAGCCATTACTAGTATAACTGACTAAAATTTTAAACCCCCAAGACCGCTGCTTATACGTAAAACGTTATAGTTTACAGCGTATACGTAAACTTTGTGTTCGAAACTCGCGTCTGGTGAATCAAGCTCAATATCTATCAAATTATGTGCTATTCTACTCATATTGACTTGACCAGTTGGGTAATATGTTTCTGGTTTCAACGAGAAACTATAGACACCAAAGTTATTACCCGTTACGCCCGTATAATACTTTAATGGTTGTTCATAACTTAACATTAAATTATCGGCGTCTATGATTGTGGTATTATTAAACTTCATTGTAACTTGTTTTATTGGTTCGTATTTGTATACGTCATCACTAACAGCCATAAAAAACATTTCCTTGACCGGGTTTTTAAAATTAAGCATACCAGATTTTTTAGATTCACCCACTTTAAACTTGAATTGAGACAATTGGAGTTGGGTTATAACGTATTCTATGGGGCGTGTAAGTAAGAAATTCTTTTCATCTTCAGTAATAAAAAAGAAATCCGTTACAAGTGAAACCTTTTTAATCGAAGACAAAACACTCGACGGTGGATCAGATACACCACCACCTGTTCTCGTATATGATAATGTGACGTCTGTGAGTTTTTTAAACTTTATACGTACTTCGACGAGTTGTTTTGTTAAAGCACATACGGGTATAGCTAAACTCGGGTTTCTAAAGAAATAAAAGGGTAAAAATAAACTATAATCCCAATCGTACGTCACGTCTATATAATTACCGTGTCCCGTTAAGAAATAGAGGGTTTGATCAATATCATCTTTATTACTGTGTATTTGGTCATACATGTAAATATAATCACCCGTTATTCTCTCTATGGTTTGACCACCAATAATGAGATCAGCATGGTCTATTAATTGTGCACCTATAGATTCACGGTACCGAAGCGTTTTCACGTTTATTTGACCACCCATACCGTTGTGCGCAGAACAGTAATAGTATAAAGTTGATGGTGCACCCACTGGTACGACAAATGTAACAGTAGATGTACTCGGATCGGTAACACCATCCGTGTAATCGGAATAACTGGGTGAAGCCGTTGTGGAAAACCTAAACGGGTGGCTAGATGCGTTCACATTAAAAGTATACGTCGTACCTTCGTATAAAGTCAATGTTGCCTGTTGGACACCATCTATAAAGTATTTATTACTACTACTTACAGATTGAAATGTTACATTAAATGATTTATCAGGTGTCGTTGGTTTAGGTAAAGTAAATTTAAGCATAGTACTTCGAATAAGATCCCCTTTGTTTTTTGGGATACGACATTCTATCAGTGTATCATAATCAATATCACCATCAAAAGGTGTTTCGATAGATTCAATTGAAAATTTAGTATGTCTCCTAAAATTCATAAGGAAATATGAAAACTCGGGTTCCCCAGTAAGCCATTGGTCCTGGATACCCGTGATAGCAAGGTTTAATCGACCAGCCATTCTTACTTTACGTGAGTAAAATTTTATTAAATAAAACGACACGATATTATAGATGAATCTTCAGTTGAGAAAATTTAAACCTGAAAACATGGCAGACGATAAAGTCTGTGTTTTTATAGGTAAACGTAATACGGGTAAATCAACCCTTGTTACTGATATTCTATATCATAAAAAACATTTACCAGCGGGTATAGTTTTATCAGCAACGGAAGAAGGTAATCATTATTATCAGCAGTATATACCAGATTTATTCATATACGGTGATTACGATAGAGAAGCTATTGAACGTGTACTTGAAAGACAAAGAAAATTAGTAGGGGGTGGTAAAAAAAATTGCGGGGCGTTTCTTCTTTTAGATGACTGTATGTATGATTCGAAGTTTATGAAAGATAAGTGTATCAGACAAGTTTTTATGAATGGTCGTCACTGGAAGATATTTTTCATGTTAACTATGCAGTACTGTATGGATCTACCACCTGCACTCAGGGCAAATATTGATTACATCTTCATTTTACGTGAAAATATTATTCAGAACAGAGAAAAACTGTTTAAAAACTTTTTTGGTATTTTTCCATCATTTGAGATGTTTAATAAAGTTATGGATTCGTGTACTGAAAATTACGAATGTTTAGTATTGGATAATACTTCTAAAAGTAATAAAATAGAGGATTGTGTATTTTGGTATAAAGCGTCACTTCGTAAAAATTTCAGAGTCGGTGCACCAGAGTACTGGCAGACACACAAAAAGATGTTTAACCCGAAACACGGTAACATGAAAATGGGTGACCCAAAATCAGTTAAAAGGAATACACCATTTAAAGTTACGAAAAGGAAATGATAAGATCAATTGCTAAACGAATGTATACAACTTTAAACCTACCTACCAAAAATATGACTGTCGTATATCCAGCTTATAATGAAATAAGTATTGATACACCAGATGGTAGTGATGATGGGTACCGTGTTATGATTGATATATGTCATACTACAAAAACCATTTATTTAGATAACGATATGTGTGATTACGATAAATTAAATGATTTACCCAGAATCATAAAAACATTCGGGTGTTTGTATCCAAACTACACTCTTCAGGACAATAATGCGTAATCATTTAAAACCAAAAAACTATGTACATATAAATGGCGACAGACCTTAGAACGATGAATCTTTCAGACAATGGCGACGGTATGGTATCTCTAAATAATAATCAAGGGACGTCCTTCGTGCCGAATATTCCCCCTGAAAAAAATGTGAGTGAAAATAAACAGACAATGGACTCTACTTCGATTTCCGATATTATGGGCCAAGCCGAGGAACCACTCGAACCACCAATGATGGGCGCCGATCCAAGAATGGCACAAATGCATATGCAAGCTCCAATGATGATGGCACAACAACAACCAGTAGGACAACAAGCGACTGAAAAAAAATCTGAATCTAAAAATCCATTCAACCTTACTGATGACCAGTTCCAAGCACTCATTGTAGCTGTATGTGCTGCGGCGGCAATTAGTAAGCCAGTTCAAGAAAAACTCGCAAACTTCGTCCCATCGTTTTTGAACGACCAGGGAAATAGAAGTGCAATTGGCTTAGCGTCGACCGGTATGGTCGCGGCGGTCGCCTTTTACCTTGCAAGAAAATACGCTTAAATAGCATTATAATGTTTATACATTCTCTTTCCAAAAATGAAATAGGAAATGAGAAATCCGAACAGTAAACCAACTGCGCGAAGTCCTAAAACAGTACTAGTACTCTTCGTAGTTTTACCATAATCTTTAAAATCCTTTTCAAACCTTTTGTTTATTTGAGAAACACCTGCAACCATACCCATACCTAGTAAAGTTGACATCATTAAAAATGGTGCATCTATAGCTAAACGACCAATTAAATTACCACCACGTGGTAATATAGTGATGACTAATGGTGTAACGACCATTATTATAAACATGTTTAACCATTTATTGTTTAAAAGTAGGGGCGCACTCGAAGATGCGAGTAAAGTATTCAATAAGAAATACGCTTTCATTAAATCACCGAAAGATTGCATTTATTAATACCAAACATTATTTATCCTGGATGTGTTTACCACAAAATTCGGTTCTCTGTGGTATTTCCCTGTATATCCCTAAAGAAACGCATATTGTTCTAAGTTCCTCAAATTTTTTCCAGAAGTCTTTACTGTGTGAATACTCGTCTACAGTACAGTGTGCGAGTTCGTGTATTAAAACATGGAATATTTCATTAGGTTCACCATCGATACACAAACCTATATCACTACCCTTACTAACATTGTACCCTATAGACCCATTCATACGCCTATGTGCGGTAATTGGAATTTCTTTACATAACATTTTGAATTCCTGATTATTAGTCTCCTTAAGGTGTTCCCTGAGTGTCCTGTATTTTTCACGAACATCTGTTAATTCCTGTGGTTCCCTCGTGTTTACGAATAATAACACGTTTATGATAAGTAGAAGTATAGTGAGTATCATCTTATCATAAACATACATAAAAAATGAACGTGAAAAAATAGTAGAAATGATACGTAAATTTATCGATTTTTTAACGAAACCCGAACCACGACCCGTTCTGGGACGATGGGCGGTAAAATCATGCAGTGAACTACTCACGTCCATAAACTCTGTCTATCAGAACCGCGACCATTGTGGTGACGTAATATGCCATCAACCCAAAAAGGCTGACGAATATATTAAAACTGATAAAAAATAAAAAACTTGAATAATAAAAAGTAGAGATATGCGTAAACTTGTTCGGTTTTTTACAAAAATACCAATTCTTGAAATCACGGATTCTGCCGTACCGCGTATTCGAGAACTATTAGAAACGAATTCGAAAACCTACCTTAAGATTGGTATTAGAAAACGTGGGTGTAACGGTAAGACATATACTATGAACTACGCAGACGAAAAAGATATAGGAAAATACGATGATATAGTTGAAAAAGATAACGTAAAAGTTATCATAGATTCAAAGGCGTTATTATCTATTGTAGGAACAAAAATGAATTACACGTGTAATACTATTCGATCCGAATTTATATTCGAAAATCCAAACGCAAAAATGACGTGTGGGTGCGGGGAATCTTTCATGACATGAAAATCATTTCTTATATACAAACCTAAATTTACTATACAAATCCGAAACCGGGTTCCCTTTAAGATCTTCCCATAATGTTAAAGTAAACCCCAAATCTTCCAGACGTGTAAACAACATGTCCTTGTGCGCTATAGGTTCGACTTTTGGGCCGTCGGCATAATATGGTGTATCGGCTAAGTGGACATATAACTTTTCCCCAAAGTTTCCCGAACTCGTATGTTTCATTAGAAAATAGTTTCCTAACTCGTCTTTTACTGGTGTATTCATGATAATCTTATCGGAATTCGGTATGATCCCTATGAATTGACCACCCGGTTTTAATCTATTCTTAATTGCTAATAAAGACGTCTCGAATAACTTGGGTGATTCGAATATATAATGTAACGCAAAGTTATAACATACGACATCATATTTTCTTTGTGGACACGCGAATATATCACCTTCATAAAAATTGACACGTATTTTCATATTCTTGGCGCGCGACTTAGCCTCCTTAAGTGATTCTGGGTTTGGTTCACACATGCTTATATTTGCGCCGGCGTGTCGCCACTTTTGGAGATCACCACCGAATCCACATCCTACATCCAAAATACTGTCGCCTTCGCGGGTAGCCGATTGGATGAGGAGACGCTTAGACTCGTTATGGTACTTACGTATCTCCTCCATTTATTTATATTCGTTTTTATTTTTTAAATGGGGTTACTAAGGTTGAAAAACAATCAATATACATTAATAAAAAATATAGTAAATGTAAAGCCTAAGTATAACAGGCTTAAACAGAAGATACTATTTAATCATATAAAACAATGTCAACTCTTGAACAAGACTACACGACCGTTCCCGGTCAATTATACGCGTGTCTTTCCGTCATAGGACCGGAAGCACCCCAAAAGAACGATAAGTTTGGAATTAAGATCCGGGGTGCATTTAATTCCAGAGATGAGGCTGCATCGCACGCCAAGCGTCTTCAAAAAGAAGATGCGACATTTGATATTTACGTCGTTGATCTGTATAAATGGTTGTTAATCCCACCCGATCCGACAAAGATCGAAGACGTTCATTATACGAACGAAAAGCTCGAAGAACTTATGTCGGGATACAAAGAAAATCAATCACAAGCGGCACAAATGTTTGCGGAACGTAAACGTGACATGGTCGAAAGTGCATCGTCGTTTGCGAAGCCGGGTGATGAAAATTCGAAGTATTATACGAAACCAGATGAACCACCAATCAGTCATCCAGCCGAAGTTCTCGAACGCCTTCAAAAGGAAAAACCAGATACACCAATGGAAGAACTTGTTAAGGAAGCGGATGAAACCGTTGCTAAGGAAATTGAAGAAAGAAAAGAAAAGCGTGAAGCCGAGGCTAAAGTGGCTCTCGAAAAAGAGGCGGTTGATAAAGGGTTTAATTCGGTTGAAGCAATGCAAAAGTTCAACAATGAAAAGTCTGAATCATCTACGGAAGCTCAGGATACGAAAGGTGAAGGAGAAGTTGAGGAAGGCGAAGAGGTAGAATCTAAATAAATTTGTTATATAAATGTAAGAATGTTGAGTATTATACTAAATATAATCACCATAATTATTGTTTTAGCCATGGTCGGTTTATTTTTACGATTGTATGAAGATCGAAAAAGTAAATCGGGTACTGAAAATGTGAGTGCGTCTGATGTCGGACAAGATATACTAAAAGACCCACTCGTTGTAAGTCGTGCATATTTTACAGAACCTAAAATTGGTTCTATAGGTGATTTTAAAGGACAACAAACGTCCTCTGGATATTTGTGGATTAGAGGTAAACCTATCCAGGTCTAAGAATGACTGGTTGCATAGTCTTACCCATAAAAAACCCCAAAATAAAGGATACGAATATAATAATATACGCCGTTTTATCTAAATTTGTAAATATATCTTCCTTTTGTGTTTGTTGTGGATACGGTTCGTAATACGGTTGCGGTGGCGGAAAATAATACTGTTCGTTATTTTCCGGTTCTGGTTTTGGTTCATCTGATTGATGATCCTCTTCTTTACTCATGAAATCATCTGGATCATAGTTTATAGGTGTACCAACTTCAGCTTCCATTTATAAAATGTAAACCTATTTTTTTAAGCTCTATATTACTCAGCTTCTTCTTCTTCTTCTTCCTCTTCGTCGACAACAAACCCTTTTAAATTACCGTTTTCGTCCATATCACTATCATCCTCTTCAAAATCATCCTCGTCATCTGTTTGAAGGAGATCAATTTCACTTTCTACTTCCGATTCGGTTTCATAATCATTATCCGAAAAATCATCTTCTGGGAGATCTTCAAGTGGGTCTAATCGTTCTGGAACCTTTGAGACTCTCCCTGAACGTGTACGCGTAGAAACAATTGTTTTTGTCATTATAAAGTAAAGTATGTTTATTCTTTTAAATACATTACGCACTGTTAATCGATTCGTTTATTAAAACAAGGCTAAATTCAGCGTTTATACTGTTCGCTAACGTATCTAACTCTTCTATAACACTCGTATCAGTAGAAACCGTATATAATGCGAGTTCTCGTAAGTTTTCTAATGAACGGTTTAATAATTTTTCCGAAACTTCTGTATGTGATTTATATTCTATAGCCATGTTTATGTTCGCTAAAAACTCCCTGTATAAAACTTCATTTAATCCCGAGTAGGGTAAAGTTTCACGTATGAGTTTAGTTATATGTTGTGTACCTGTATCCTTTTTTATTAAAGTTGATGCCAAATATACAACGAGTGCAATTAATATTACAGCTAACATTCTATAAAGTACTGACAATTTTATCTGTAAGATTATGTGCGCGACATTTACATTTACACACCTGATGTATTTGACTTTTAAGTATACTGAATGAAATTGTTTCTTTACATGTATCACATAATTCCTTCGTCGTAACTGTGTATTTCTTAACACCTTCGCGTTTGAGTGATTCTATTATAAACGTTTCTTTCTTAATGATATACTTTTTTATAAATTTTTCAAGTAAGTTCTGTTCTGGTTCTACAACGACTTTCTTTTTAGGTGTATATGTTTCAACTTTACCATCTTCGTAAAGAACGTCCGTTATTTTTTTAGAGAGTTGATGTCGTCTCCCCGAAAAATCCTTACAAAACCCATACTGTCTTAATACGTTCGTAGTAGAAAAACACTTTTGGGCTATAGTATCACCTACTATATGAAACCATACATGATTGGAATTATGATTACATTTTTTATTTTCACAATATTTAGAATTTGTCGAGACGAGAAACTGTTTGTTATATTTAAACATTTTAGTGATTGATGCGGTAGTTTGCCCTTCTACATGTTTACGAACGAATGCTTCGACGAGTAAAAGAGCCTCTTGGTTCTTGAACTCATTTTTAGTTTGTAATGTTGTAAATGTAGCTTCTTCACGAGTTCCTTCTATGATAACTGGTTCCATGTTTTGTGTACGTAAAGTTGCCATGTGTAATATATCAACGGATGGTTTTTGTTCAGTTTTTTGTAACGTGGATGAAGGACCATGTTTATACATAAATATTGGTAAATATTCACCTTGTGTTTCTTTACCGGTGTTATTACATAACTCACACCCTTGACCAGTACATGCTTCATGTTTCCCCTTTTTATGTGACCAAGGCATACGGAACCCACTACCCTTTGTATTACGTGAATTATTACCATATACTGAAATATCAACGATATCTTTCCAATCACGTGATCCGTACGCTAAGTTTAACGTATTTATAACATGATCTCTGAGACCCAATGCAGATGATCTATTTACAACAAACCCTGGCCAGTTTATATGTATACCCGTTTTTATGAGTGTGTCTATGGGTTTAGGTTCGGCGACAGATATCAAAGCGTCTTTACCACCAAACTTTGAGACTTTGTCACATATGACTTTACATACACTCTTAATCTGTTCAAATGACATTTCTTCATCATCTTTATAATCAAGATCCATGAAAAAATTGTAATTTTCCGTTTTCTGTTCAACGACAAATATCTTTTCACCGGAGTTATACACTTCTACACATTTTTCGTAAAAGTCATTCAATTTATCAAATGGCACGGAGAGGACACCACCGTCCATGAGCACATGTGATAAATCGGAGTTATTAGAAAAACCTTGGTCTTTACACCAACGTTTAAACATACTTACCTATTAATCTATTTATTTTTTTATATTGTTTATTCGTCATCATACTCGTGACGCCAAATGGAGCGTCTATATGAGACTTCCGGATAATTTTCTTCTTCTGATAAACTTTTCTTTAAAACGAGGAGTTCATAGACTTTATCCTCTTTATGTAATTCAACGTACCTTTCCGCTCTTTCCGGTGTATATGCATGCCTTTCAATGAGAAGCTCTTGTATCTGAGATAAAATGTAGTTCTTAGACTTCATTATTTAATAGAGAAGGTTTTTCTATCGAGAGAAGTTACACACGCGTAAAATTCTGGGTTGTTAAGTACATTCTTAACAATGCGATCCCATTGTTTTTTAGTACTGAACTCTGAAAGTGTTTCAAAATTCATGAAATCATTTTCATCGTGTGTTCTCTTGATGGGCTGTTTCTGAATCTTACGAAGATTCATTTTCTGTTTTTCATCGTTAAACTTTCTTATAAGTTCAGCCTGTTCCTGTATGGTATAGTTTACGAAAAACACGTAAACGTTATATTCAAGTTCCACTCCCGGACTTTCCGTTACTACAAACTTAAACTCTGTATATTCACCTTTTTTCAAAGAAACAACCCCCCTGGTTTCCTCTTCGAGTTCTCTCAAAGCACATCTAATGGGATTTGGAATCTCTCTTCGTCTACACCCCCCAGTGACGAAAATCCAATCTTTGAATCTTCGGTCCCGGACAGTGAGAAATCGTGGTTTATCACCTATAAAAGTGACGGGGACTGCAATTGCTTTATATTTTTTCATTGCTTATTTGCAAGTTATAATTGAATAAGATGATTATTCTGAAGATTCTTCTTCACTCTCATCAACTTGGGTGTCTAAAACCTCATCTTTTTCTGTTTCTACATCTGGTATAGAATTCACTTGTGGTGGTCTGGATAAATGTGTCATGAGGTTTCCGTAAAATCCTTTCACATTATCCATTTCTGATTTCGTTTTGTTAAGTTCTCTGTACATGTACATTGTGGCAACAATACACATGAGCACGGCAACTATAGTCGCGGTATCGCGATCGAATGTAAACATTTTATATATAAAAATACGAGTTAATTTTTTAAGTTCCTATAATCGCACCCATGTGCGTTGTTTTTTCTGTTGGACACGGGTACCCCATTTTTCCAAATTGTATTTCCTGGTAATGTCCTTCTTTACACTCTGCATTCTGAGGAGGCTTTTCTGGTTTTTTACCAACTAAATGATCTAAAGTACCTGATTTTGGGTCATACGTTATAACAAAGACAAATGCTATGAGAAAAATTAATTGCCAAAACATTTATAATAAGCGGCTAAATTAAATTACTTAATTGGAATACATCAAACCACCCATACCATTTTCAATACGGAGGATGTTGTAGTTGACGGCGTAGATGGTATTAGCGAATGATGCACCATCGGAAACAATTCTCGCGGAATCGAGTCTACTAAAGTTGAGCGAACCGGTTGGTTGAACCTTGGCCGTATCGAGACAGAATGGAATCAAGATCAAGTTATCGGCAGTACAGTTACCAGCAGTTGTATGGTAATAGATTGGGGCGGAAGTAAAGTGTGGGATAACGGTCTTCGCATCAGTAACATCCGTACCGTTAATTTGAAGCTTCAATTTATCGGTGCCGGGTATAGCATTTGTAGCATTTGCAGCAACCAAATATTTCATTGGGTGGTTGAAGTTGAGTTCCTGGGTCTTGGAAGCAGAGGCAACAGCTTTTTGTGTTTGTGTAATAAGCATGTTTTGTGGTGTGGAAGACAAAGCAGTACGCTCATCGGTGTCGAGGTGAATGAATTGAACATAGACTTCCGCGTCAGCTGTGGCTGTAGCACCCCATGTGATTCTCAATTCAACATCGTGGTATTGAAGGGCAATCAATGGGATCGCCGACTGGGCATTTTCACAAAACGAAAATCTGAGTGGGTAGAACGTTTCACCAGAGTAAGTAGATTTAGAGTGCGTTTGGTTCATAACAGTTGGTGCGAGAGTCGCAGAAAACTCATAATCTTGTTCATCAATGACTTGTCCACCAATGAGAAGTTCAACCTTAGAAATTCTAGCGTCCCAGTTAGTAAGGTTACCACCTCTATTAGCGATGTAGACATACCCGACCATATCCCCTTTTCTTTCAAACCTGACGGTCGACATACCGTTCGCGGTTGGGTTGCCCTGGATAACCTGTTTCTCAACAGTTTGGGCGAAATTTGTGTGACGTTTATAGTTGGACCTGAAAAAGGAAACTTCAGGTTGGCCGACGAGATGCGCATCTTGGGCACCTACGGCAACGAGTTGGGCAATACCTCCAGACATATTTTATATTATACTAAGGTTTTATTTTTTTAACCTAGGCAAATCCAATCGCATTCATATAAATATTTCCATATAAATTCGATAGTGTCATGAGTGCATGTTTGTCTTGGGTAATTGAAACATCGGTTGTCATTGCATAAAAATTTACATTCGTCAGCTCTTTTGAAATGTTTATATCACCTCCACTCGCGAGTATAGGTACGACAATTTGTGCACCCGTTATAAGATTTGAGAATACGAGACTTGAAACGTCAGTTGTTGAAACGACGAGTGGTGCTGTACCATATGACTTTTCTCTCGCATCAATTGTTATGGTCCCGGAAGAGATAGTTGCAGAAATATCCGTATTTGTTAACTTTATGTTTTGGGAAGTCGTGTTCCCTGATATTGTAATGTTACTCGCATCAACGTTCCCTGATGTAACGAGACCACCTAATGTGAGAACATTTGCGGTTACATTTGCACCTGCATTAACACTCACGACATCATCTAATGCAAAAGGTGATGCAGCAACATTTAAATTTCCTATAGTAATGGAATCTGCTGAAACATTACCTGAAACCGTGAGTACATTAGAGCCGTACGTGTTTACTGTAAGATTTGCAGATGCCGTTGATGGACCAATTGCTACATTTGCACCTTCCTCGTGTATGTTATCTAAAGTAGATCCACCCTGTCCCCCCGAATCATATATTTCACCTGTCGATACGTCGAACGATAAAACGTTATTCGAAGGGGCTGCATAAGCCGGGTCAAGTTTTATCGCGTTCGTTACTTTCAAAGATGCTATTGCACCGGCCGATGATTTAAGTAAAACATCACCGGTATAATCGATTTGTTTTGTAGCTGCAATGTCAATATCACCCGCGGATGTTAAACCCGTGGTCGCGTTATTAAACGCGATCGTATGTGTCGTCGTTGCACCTCCAGTCGTAATCGCCTGTAAAGTCGAAGAAACGTCTGCCCATTGAACTGCTGAACCTGTACTTTTAAGAAATTTACCATTATCTACCCCTAATTTTGCTAATGTCGTCGCACCCGTGGCGTAGAGTAAATCACCTGCCGTGTACGATGCGATGTTTGTACCCCCATGATCAACATCGAGAACACCTGTTGTTATTTTTTCCGCATCGATATTTGTAATAGCCGAACCACTACCCACTAAAGTATCCCCGGTAACTGCACCCGATACGGTAACAGAATCACCCTTGAGTGTTACAGCTTCTACTGTACCCGTTGTCGTGACGTTACCTGCCAAAACATTACCACCTTCAACACTCAAAGTCATATATTCATCAGTAGTTTCGTTCGTAGGAACGATATGAGGACTAAGTGGATCACTTAGCGTATACGCTATAACGTATTTTTTCTCATCACCCATATATCCCGCAACTACATTTGCGGTTGGGCGTGTCATTATAACACCCATATCTATAGTATCACTCGCGTTCGCGTTACCTAACTCAATGAGTGGATCGGAAATAGTATGATTCTGTGTATGTTGAAACGTCGTGTTTCCCTGTACGAGTAAGTTACCTGAAATGGTAAGGTTAGACCCGATGGTCATTGTATCAACACCATCGAATTGGAGCTTTGTATCCGATACTAATTGTCCGGACCCATTCGTAAACGGGATTCTATTAGTACTTAATCCAGTTGCTGTAATTGTACCGGTTAACGATGGATTAGAGAGTGTAGCGCTTGTTATTGTCGATGTCCATTCGGGTACAGTTCCATCAGATTTTACTTGTAAAACCTTATATTCTGAATCTGACCCTATAGCGAGTTTTGCTAACGAATTAGCTGTATCTGAATATAAAATATCACCTTGTGTGTATACTGATTGTCCCGTACCACCACTTGCAATTGCAATAGGAGTACCCGTTGTAACGTTACCTGAAACAACTACGTTACCCGAAGCTGTTAAAGATGTTACCCCATTAGTAAATTGAATCGTATTTGATGTCACATTCGCACCTGCGGGTCCGTTACTTGCCACTGCATCTAAAGTCGACGAAACATCGTCCCACGCTACTCCGGCATCATTACTTCTAAGGAATTTTTTAGTAGAATTTGCAGTATAAGGTTGGAGTTTAACCAATGTAGTAGTTCCAGATACTGGACCTAATAATAGTACGTTTGAATTAGTCGAATTTAAACCTATATTTGTCGCAACAACGTTATCGGCAACGACATTTGAATTTAATGTTATCGAAGATATGTTTGTCGCAACAACGTTATCGGCAACGACATTGGCGGTTACTGTAATTACATTTACATTATTACCAACAATATTACTTGATACCGTCCCCGCAGTAACAGCGTCAACTTCTAATGAAGTGACTTCTAGTTTATTTGTTTTTAAATAATTTGATACATTTACATTACCTGTAACATCCAAGACATTTGCCGCGGTATCATTCACATATAAATTAGAACCAACATCTAACGTACCATCGACGATTACATTACTGTATGCCTTGAGTGATGTTGTTGGATTTGTGAGTAGGAGTGTATTTGATGTAACATTACTTTTATCCGTAACAGTTTGTAAAGTTACATTTGAAAGAAGACCACCGTCCCCTATATAGTTTTGTGCACTAACATTACCGACCGTTTCGAGTGCATATATAGATTCTGTAGGTACATTCAAACGAAGTTGTCCTTCATTACCTAAACTTAATGCATGCGTGGGTGAAGTATTTGCTATACCTATATTATCTGCGTGAAGTGCACCCGTCTTAATAGTTCCCGAAACTTGAATTTTGTTTGTCGAATTTCCATCTATCATAACACTCGAACCAGAAAAAAATCTATTGGCACGTACATTACCTTCAACTTTTATGGCTTCTGCACCCGTATTAGACATGAAAATCTTATCACCGACAGATAACATGTGGGTAGGCGCTGTATTTGAAATACCAACATTTGATCCGTGACCAGTCGTAAACGCAGTTAGTGTATTCGCAAAGTGTGGTATAGCATTTGAAACAATATTACCTTGGACAGTTGCACTATCTAAAGTAACACCACCTAGAAGGGATGTAGGAACACTCGAATCAACAATTTCTTTTGTCAATGAGGAATAACCTACGAGGTTCGAACCTGCTAATTCAGCAACGCGGAGCGGTGCCATATATATGGAACCTTCATTGATCGCATTTATAGCAACATTAGAAGCATTAAAAACAACGGTGTTTTCAGCCTGGTCATCCGTAGCATGTTTACCAAACCGGATTTTGGTAGACCGCTCGATGGTCGGTAAGTTTTTAACCATTTAATATAAGTATGTATTTTAATTTGCATAGATAAGACCGGCCATACCATTTTCAATACGAAGTATATTGTAGTTGACTGCGTATATAGGATCACTAATGATCATGGATTGACTGACTACCTTTGCAGAATCTAATCGACTAAAATTGAGCGTTCCTGTCGGCTGGAGTGAACTCGTCGATAAGCAAAAACAGTATAAGAAAAAATCGGGTGACGTAACAAAGTTTGTATGGTAATAGTTCATAACGTCTATAAAGTGTGGTTTGGCCCATTTAAAATTACCTATATCTAAACCGTTTATTTCAACCTTTATTTTATTGGTTGTTGACGTTAATGCCCCTTCAGTCGTTGTATCCGAAGATGCAAGATACTTTACCGGGTGATTAAACGTGAGTTCTTGTGAAAGTTCATTTGATGGAATACTTTTTTGAACCTGTGTAATAATTAAATTATGGTTACGCGAAACAAGGTTACCACGTTCTTCATTATCGAGGTAATAATAGTTTGAATAACACTCAAAATTATAGTTACCCGCATTTGGTCCCCAATGTATACGCAATTCGACGTTATGGTAATGTAAAGCCACGATAGGTAAAGCGCATTGTGCACCTTCACAGAAGAAGAATCTAAATGGGTAGAAATAAGAACGTGCACTTATACCTGGGTGTGTACCATTCGCACTCTTTGAAACATTTGTTGCAAACGTATCGATTGCTATTTTTTCTGTAAAAACTGCATCTTGTGTATCAATAACTTGACCACCAATAAGAAGTTCCACTTTATCTATGAGTGTATCCCACCTTTGAATATCAAGTGCTTGTGTGTTATTATCAATAGTAAGGTACGTATACCCTAACATATCACCTGTTCGATCAAAACGAATAGATGACATAGAATTCGCTTTCACATCTCCCTGAATAGTTTGTTTTTCAACGGATTGTGAAAAGTTAGAATGTCGTTTAAACGTTGACGTAAAAAAGGATATTTCTGGTTCGCCCATAATGTGTTCGTCTTGAGCACCAATTGCTATGAGTTGAACAATACCAGATGACATTTATAATAAGAAAAGGTTAAAAATATAAGTACGTGACGCCCTGACATAATTAATAGGACATGTTTCTTTTCTTGCATATGAATTTAAAAATGAAAACGGCGTCTCCACATGCGGCTGCATCGCCATCCTGTTTATCTAAATTAAAAGTTAATCTATCGAGTTTACGAATTGGGTTATAATATTGTTGAATAATTGGGTACTCGTTTCTAAATAATACCGCTTTTTGAGCAGCACTCGAGGCATGTAATTTATGTTCACAAATAATCGTACCAAAAACACCGTTAAGGTGAGTATCAGCATCTTCGAGGGATTTTTTTCCACGTTGGGAAAAAATACTTCTGAGTTCTTCTATACCGATGTGGATACACCTTTGGGCATCACCTGTTGTGTTAATGCTTGCTGCAATTAATTGCGCCTGTACAATATTTTCAAGTGGTGTTGGTAAATGAAGTGTAAAATCTGTGTTATCTGAACCATGATCCAAATTATCGAGTATAACCGTATGGTGTTCGTATTCAAAATCAGGTAAAGTGGATTGACTCGTCACTAAAGCCATTTATATATACTGGAGATTTTACTTCATCTTATAGCTCGCTTGTTCCTGGACAAGTTTTTGTCCGTCACATACACCACCTTTACTGTTGGAGTAGTAGGCACTACTCAAACATTCTTCGGTTGATGGAATATCGAAAAGCGAACCCGTATTAACGGTTTCGATTTCGACATCTTTACCCTGGTACCCACTGGTACTGAACATTGTGAGAACACACAATACTGCGATGATGATGACGATAGCTTTGATCGTGTTTTTGTTGGTAGCGTTAAGTTTCATTTATATTGAAACAACATTTTTTATAAAGTGCGTTAAAGAGATTAGAATAGTTTCAATATAAAGAGTAATAATACGAATGGACGGTGAAATTATTCTTGATCGTAAAAATACAAATGTTATGAAACTTGATGATAATGAGCAGGCCCTGATGAACGAAATTGAAATTGATGTTCCTAGACGGCAGCCTGTAAAAAAACAAATTGCCCAGATGAAAACACAATTTACACCACCGCAACAACAGGTTTTCCAGGAAGATATTGACTCGTTTGCTAACCCAAATAAACAAGCACAACCATCTGTACCTCCACCAGAAGCACCTCTTGATTATCACGAATACGACGACGAACCCGATATGGATTATGGTGGGGGAGGCGGTGGTGGTGGATATATGATGGAAGAAGAGGAAGAAAAACCATCACCTGGTTTTAAGACAATAGATGAAGAGAAAGCGGATCTTGTTAATAAACTTGGACGTTTGGAAAAAAAAGGTTTTACTGTCAACAAGCGCTTGAATGCCTATTCCCCTATAGACGAACTTAGAAACGAAGTAAAACGAATTACGTATAGTATAGATGTAGACAAATCGGTTAAATTTGCAAGACGTATGCTTATCGCGTGTACAACAGGCCTTGAGTTTATGAATAAGAAGTATAACCCATTCGAAATTCAACTCGAAGGGTGGTCCGAAAACGTTATGGAAAATGTCGATGATTATGATGAAGTTTTTGAAGAGTTATACGTCAAGTATAGAACTAAAATGCACGTCGCACCAGAAATCAAACTTATTATGATGCTTGGAGGCTCAGCGATGATGTTCCATTTGACGAATAGTATGTTCAAATCGGTCATGCCAAACATGAATGATGTGATTAAACAAAATCCAGGACTGGTTCAAAATATGATGTCCGCGGTTCAAAACACGGTTCCAAAATCACAACAACAAACGTCTGATAACGGCGAACCACATGAAATGCAAGGTCCTGGGTTTGATATTTCCAGTCTCATGGGTAACATTATGATGCCACCAACACCACCCATGAACACGACGAGTATTCCAGCACAGGAACAAATTATCGTAGACGATGACGAAGATGATGATATTTCCGATATTGCCGAGGCACCAATGTTAGGTGATGTTGAAGGGGGTGATGGAGAATTGCGTGAAGTTAAAGTTACTCAGACCAAAGCTAAACGCGGTCGAAAGAAAAAATCAGTCGAAATTAATTTGTAAAATATAGTATATGATAGGTTATTGTCCATTAGACGAAGATCCTATCGAAAGGCCGAGACCTTCACGAGAAGTATCAGTCCCAGTCCAGGAGAAAGGTAAAAATTCTACTGGTAGAGGAGAAGATACGGAGTGTAATTATGTTGTTTTGTTCTTTATTGCGGGTGTTATCGCCTTAGCAATCATGGACACGCTCCCATCACGAAAGTAAGTAAACAAAACTTTCTACCATTCTGACATTTTCCAGAATGGTAAATCAATTAGTTATTTTCAAGTGCGGTAACACGCGCTAATAGATCGGCGACCTGTGTTTCTAAAGTTGAAACTTTCGTCTTTTCAGCTTGTAATTGTCTATCTACTTCCTGTAAAGCCGCAGTGGAAACCGCCCATATAGCATCTTTATTTAAATGGTGAAAATCATGAATATGTTCACCGTGTATATATGCACCCGTAACATTACTAAACTCATCATTATTTTGTATTGTTATGACATTACTTCCCGAAAATGTAAGTACGGGTACGGTGAGGTATTGATTATTATCAGTCGTGATATTTATATTTGACGTATTCGATAAAGTTAAACCTTCAACCGTGGTATCTAAACGAAGTTCAAGTACGTTACTATCACTCGTAACACTTACATTAGAGTTCGTAAGTATATTTGGAATATCACCTTCGCTTACCGTAACCGCATATGGTAAAACGTTTGAGACTTCTTGGGCGATAAAACCGTACACGTTACTCGTTCCTTTCTGTTGTTCATCGATATAATTGTATATTTTGGGTTCGAGAAGACGAATTTTGTCGAGTGCAGAACTATCGTTTATATCGACCACATTCTTTTTTATTCGACTATCTGAAAACGCATTAAATTCTGCACACGCAATTCTTTCATTTGCGTATATAGAGTAATTGTTAGTACCACTAGATTGTCCCGTACTAGCATAAACGTTTAAAAATCCATACGATAAATATTTTGATGCCGTCCCTTGTATTTGAAGTTTTCCGGATGTTGGACTCGTCGTCCCTATACCGACGTTGCCGTCACCCCGAATCCTCATTCTCGTTGATGGACTATTACTCTGACCACCTTCATTAACCTTAAAATCAATATAATTACTCGTTCCAAAACCTGATAATGCATAGAAACCCATTGATATTTCATGGTATTTGTCTCTATATGACGGTCCAGAACTGCCGCGTATGACAGCATTTTCATTACTCGCTCCTTCAATAAATAATTGGGGTCCTGTACCTTGTACATGAAGTAGTTGAGTTGGGGACGATGTTCCAATACCAAGATTATCATATATTCGAACATTTCTATTTGTACCAGACGTCCCCGCACCTACAATATCCAATGCGTAGTTATAACCTGCACCACTAAACGTACTGTACCCAATTTTACCTGCATTGCCTTCTTTTCCGGATACACCCGTCCCCCATTCGAACGTATTTGATCCGGATAACGATGATCCACCACCAAACGATTGTGCGACTCCATTAATTCTTAAATCACCTGTTAAGTTTATATCACCATTTACTGATAATCCTTCGTTGGGTGGTCCTTCGTTATAAAAATCAGGACCAGTGTTATAATCTGGTACAGCTACCCTTTCAAAATGATCCGTGCCATCGTGTGCGATATAAAATTTAACATTACCAATAAGGTGACCATACATACCATCACCACCTAAAGTGTGTCCATATGTGCCAGATGATGCTTGATTAACTACCCCAAACCAACAAAATCCTGGGAATCTCCCGTTCATATCTCTATTTGTCTCGTTTGCGGTTAAAGATTGCGATACACCGTTTATCCATAATTGTGTAGTCGCTGTACCTTCATTGGCACCATTTCCAGCTGTATTATCTACTTTAACACATACGTGGTACCATACATTTTGATTAAACGTATAATTTACAGTATAGTCAGATACCGCGGTTGTGTAATAAGGTTGTCCACCAATAGCCCTACCCTGTGTATACTGGACTTTGAATCCTGTATCTGTAATTTTATGACCATATCCAAGCGATGTATAATGAAAAGCAGTGAATATTAATTTTCCATTCGACCCAAATGTACTTTGTGCATAATCTTTTAACATAAACCAATACGAGATTGTATATACACCCGATAAAACGTTTACAACGTTACCTGTAATTGTATCACGTGTACTTTGGGTCCACCCAGATGCATACGATGTACTCGTTCCAAAATATAACCCTTTATTTACATCATCGTATGTAACCGTATTGTATAATCTCAATCGGTCATAATAGTTGTTATACCCATCTTCATCACTCCAAAGGGGGTTACGTTTCATAGAATCACATATTACGTAAGGTATATTTGTACTATTTGTATTTTGAATACAAGCACTCGTCATTGTATTATAACAAGTCGACATACCATCTGTAATTAGATTTGAAGATGTTGGATTGTTTATGTAAAGTTTACCGTTTTGTATACTCTGTTTACCATCTATAACCAGTCTATGGTTTATGAGAGGTGGTGCTTGTGCATTTGCATTTTCATTTTGTTTATGAAAATTGGGAGAGGTCTCGACAGAAGTTGACCCTAAATTCCAATTTTCCTTGATGATATGATCTGCATATTCAGGTATACCTATACCCACATTACCTATACCCGTTAAAGTCAAACGAGAATAAACCGCGGAAGCTTCTTTAAGATATTTAGACCATGCTTCAGCTACTGGTCCAATTGAATCGGGGGTTGGAACATAAAGTGGATGATTTTCAGATGTCATACCTTCTAAAATAATACTTGGCGATTTAAGACGTATTCTATCCGGACCTCTGGAATTGAGACCTCGAACGTGTCCAGATTTAAACAGTAAGAGTTCGGATAAATTATCATCGCCAGTATATTGTGATGTATTTATGATTTGTGACCTAAAAATACTATGTTCATCTCTAGTATTCTCAAAATTTATATATCCGGGAACGAAACCCGCATTGGTATCACTTGATATATATGATTTATCACCACCTACACTCAAAAAACGTACTTTTAAATCACCACCTATCGCCGCTGTCCCTAAAATTTTTATTGTAGGTGCGAATCTTGTAAACGAAAAAACCGTATTCCCACTATATAAGGTTCTATTACTACCCGTTACTCTAGCCTCATTACCTATAAAACTTCCATTATTATAATTTGCAGAAAATAAAGCAAATTCCCCATTTTTTGACATAGATGTAAGTATTTTACCGAACGAGTATAGATTGAATGTTTCGCTATAATTTGTGTAATAAATACCATTCCAATCTAATACACAGTAACTCTTCGTAAAACCCATCACATCCTCCCATCTAGAATATTGAGTACTCCAATACATTTTATCCTCTACACTTGTATTCCCTGTAATTATACGCGTTCCGTCGTATTGCATAAATAAAAAACTGCCAAATTCATCAATATCACCTGTAATTGGTTTACCTGTTAACCATTTATAATATGATGTACCATTTATCCACTCAGCTGAAAAAAAACATTTTCTGTTAGGTGCAGAAACTGCTATAAAAGTACCGTCTTTGTTTATAGCTACACTAAACCCAAAAGCTGGATTAATGTCTGTTCTAGTACCACCAGATTCAATATTAGTATCAGTAACACTTTTTATAGTTGTAGTTGCCATATCAATATATTCTACATTAGGACAATCCGTATAATCGAATGGAAGTGTTCTTTCTGTCCACGTAGTCGCGCTTGAAGGATCTTTTGCGTATACGTGTGCTATACCATTACCATAAGCATTATAGGTACCAGTCGGGTAATAATTACCCGGACCACCGGCTATAACAACTTGACCATCTGACGAAAGTTTACACGAAAACCCAAAATTGGATGATTTTGTTATAGTTGTTAAAAGTGTTGCCGAAGATCCATTTGGCCAAGACCATAACTCGATTTTATGATCACCAGGTCTACCAACAACAAATAACGAATCATCATCACCTGCCACGTCTACATCTGAACCGTAATTTACGGAACTACTAGTTCCTAGATAACTATTACCACTCCACCCGGATGAACGCTGAGTCCACGACGTTCTAGCCTGATTTTGTGCATCAAATACATAAACTCTATTATCTCCCGGTGCACCAATTATAATAGTATCCCCTGGTGAATCCATGGCTATTTTAAATCCAAATAAACTATTTGAGTTTCCTGGATTTGAAATAGACGTTGCGTATTTAGTTGCGTACGAATTACTTGTATAAATTACAACATTATCATCTGAACCGACCGCAAAAACTGTACCCGTATTATTTTGGCACGAAGATTTACCAAAATTAGTTTTACCAACAGCGTTTGCATCTGTTAAATTATCATAATGTTCTGGATTAAGTTGGACGACTAATTCCTGTGTAGCCATTTTACTAATATAATAAACGAATTAAAAAAAAAGAAAATTAAAGCGGGTCACCGTTTATGGATTTTTTAAGACTTGACTGCTGTCCAAAATTTATAATCGTTTCATTTCTTTCGCTTGTAATATTAATACCAGTTATATTACCTCCATTTCCTCTAAAACCACCTTCTGATGTAGTGCGTATATCACCGTTAACATCTAATGGGTATACTGGGTTTGTAGTTCCAATACCAACATTACCAGAAGTTCGGTATACATCGGTACCGTTAGTGTGCTCTGTCCAGTAACTTCCACCACTACTCCCAGTGGCAGCAGCCCACGTTGGAAGACCACTTGCAAGTGTTAAAACTTTTCCATCATCCCCTTTATTTAATTTACTGAGCGTCGTAGAATTTGTGGCATAAAGTATATCACCTGCACTGTATCCCCCTGTTATTCCCGTCCCACCCCGTAAAGTATTAACTGTTCCACTCGTAAGGTTCGTTGCATTTAGTGCAGTGAGACCTGAAGTTACACCTGTACCTCCACGTGCAATAGCAACTGCTCCACTCGTAAGGTTCGTTGCATTTAGTGCAGTGAGACCTGAAGTTACACCTGTACCACCTTTGGCAACGGGTAATACCCCATTAATACCCGAATCGTCTATTTTAACACGTATTTGTCCACCATTAAACTCTAAACCACCACTTGTTTTGAGATCGATGGCCACCGTGGGTGTTCCACCTTCGGTGGCTCCACCGGCCGTAATACCGTCACCACCTGTTATAGATGTTACATAATTACCGGTTGTATGCGTACCCAGAGTTATCAAATCGACTAGGGTAGTTGCACCTGTACCACCTTTTGCAATTGGAACCGTTCCTGTTCGTATTTCGTTACCTTCAATCGTTACAACACCTGGACTCGAACGCACTAATGTTGTATCAGAGACACCCCCCAAATCTATTGTAGTAGCATTTATTTTAGAGACGATTATATCACCAGAACCATCTCTCGCAACCAATTTATTAGCTGTATTTGCAGTGTCACCTTGTACATTAAATGTAGCCGCTGATGCGCCATTAAAAGGGCCACCTACTAAGAAGTCACCTGCAGAAAGTGCCGCGGGTGTCGAGGAACCTACCGCTGCTACATTTGACCATACAAGCGGACTACCAGCACCTTCTGATTTTAAAAAGTATCCGGATGTACCGGGTGTAAGTTTGGTTAGAGACGACGTACTATTAGCCACGAGTAATTGTCCGATTGTGTAATTGTCGTGTCCCGTCCCACCGTCACTGGCCGCGAGTTTACCCGTAATATTATTATGATCTAGTTTAACAGCAAGTTTATTGGACTCAAAAACCAAACCCCCATTTGCTTTTGTATCGACGGATAATGAGTGTGCTATGTTTTCACCTGATGTCGCACCCGTACTCGTAATACCATTACCACCTGTAATTGTGGAAATATAATCACCTGTAGTACCTGTACCTAAAGTTATATTACCACCACCACTTACGGTTGTCCAAGACATTGCACCCCCACCACCCGATGTAAGTACTTGTCCAGATGTACCTGTAGACGCACTAGCACCAACTCTTAAACTACCCGTTAAGTTAATATCACCCGTAACATCTAATGGGTATACTGGGTTTGTATTTAATATACCAATTTTACCAGATTTATCGAGTTTTAATTTTTGACTGAACGCTGATAAAGTACTACCCTTTAAACGTACGTTAGACCAATAAACTCCATCATACGGGACTCTTACTCTACTACATATGAGAACAAACTTATTATACGGTTTATCATTAACTGAAGGGGGTGGGATCCCCGGGTACCGAGCTCGAATTCGCCCTATAGTGAGTCGTATTACAATTCACTGGCCGTCGTTTTACAACGTCGTGACTGGGAAAACCCTGGCGTTACCCAACTTAATCGCCTTGCAGCACATCCCCCTTTCGCCAGCTGGCGTAATAGCGAAGAGGCCCGCACCGATCGCCCTTCCCAACAGTTGCGCAGCTGAATGGCGAATGGCGCCTGATGCGGTATTTTCTCCTTACGCATCTGTGCGGTATTTCACACCGCATATGGTGCACTCTCAGTACAATCTGCTCTGATGCCGCATAGTTAAGCCAGCCCCGACACCCGCCAACACCCGCTGACGCGAACCCCTTGCGGCCGCATCGAATATAACTTCGTATAATGTATGCTATACGAAGTTATTAGCGATGAGCTCGGACTTCCATTGTTCATTCCACGGACAAAAACAGAGAAAGGAAACGACAGAGGCCAAAAAGCTCGCTTTCAGCACCTGTCGTTTCCTTTCTTTTCAGAGGGTATTTTAAATAAAAACATTAAGTTATGACGAAGAAGAACGGAAACGCCTTAAACCGGAAAATTTTCATAAATAGCGAAAACCCGCGAGGTCGCCGCCCCGTAACCTGTCGGATCACCGGAAAGGACCCGTAAAGTGATAATGATTATCATCTACATATCACAACGTGCGTGGAGGCCATCAAACCACGTCAAATAATCAATTATGACGCAGGTATCGTATTAATTGATCTGCATCAACTTAACGTAAAAGCAACTTCAGACAATACAAATCAGCGACACTGAATACGGGGCAACCTCATGTCCGAGCTCGCGAGCTCGTCGACAGCGACACACTTGCATCGGATGCAGCCCGGTTAACGTGCCGGCACGGCCTGGGTAACCAGGTATTTTGTCCACATAACCGTGCGCAAAATGTTGTGGATAAGCAGGACACAGCAGCAATCCACAGCAGGCATACAACCGCACACCGAGGTTACTCCGTTCTACAGGTTACGACGACATGTCAATACTTGCCCTTGACAGGCATTGATGGAATCGTAGTCTCACGCTGATAGTCTGATCGACAATACAAGTGGGACCGTGGTCCCAGACCGATAATCAGACCGACAACACGAGTGGGATCGTGGTCCCAGACTAATAATCAGACCGACGATACGAGTGGGACCGTGGTCCCAGACTAATAATCAG
>ENA-OUXB01000017-OUXB01000017.1-marine-metagenome-genome-assembly--contig:-NODE-17-length-17551-cov-12.519801_pt1 | contig 17551 bp, 13 predicted proteins | sample MGYA00248459_ERZ584578 | MGnify/ENA primary metagenome ERZ584578 (study PRJEB26545, sample SAMN05421970) | marine metagenome | isolation source: Line P, North Pacific Ocean | place: Canada:British...
CGGCAGGCTTCAATGACCCAGGCTGAGAAATTCCCGGACCCTTTTTGCTCAAGAGCGATGTTAATTTGTTCAATCATTTGGTTAGGAAAGCGGATGTTGCGGGTTGTTGTTCTGCGGGTTCTGTTCTTAGTTGACATGAGGTTGCCCCGTATTCAGTGTCGCTGATTTGTATTGTCTGAAGTTGTTTTTACGTTAAGTTGATGCAGATCAATTAATACGATACCTGCGTCATAATTGATTATTTGACGTGGTTTGATGGCGTAGATGCACGTTGTGACATGTAGATGATAATTATTATCATTTTGTGGGTCCTTTCCGGCGATCCGACAGGTTACGGGGCGGCGACCTCGCGGGTTTTCGCTATTTATGAAAATTTTCCGGTTTAAGGTGTTTCCGTTCTTCTTCGTCGTAACTTAATGTATTTATTTAAAATACCCCCTGAAAAGAAAGGAAACGACAGGTGCTGAAAGCGAGCTTTTTGGCCTCTGTCGTTTCCTTTCTCTGTTTTTGTCCGTGGAATGAACAATGGAAGTCAACAAAAAGCAGCTGGCTGACATTTTCGGTGCGAGTATCCGTACCATTCAGAACTGGCAGGAACAGGGAATGCCCGTTCTGCGAGGCGGTGGCAAGGGTAATGAGGTGCTTTATGACTCTGCCGCCGTCATAAAATGGTATGCCGAAAGGGATGCTGAAATTGAGAACGAAAAGCTGCGCCGGGAGGTTGAAGAACTGCTGCAGGCCAGCGAGACAGATCTCCAGCCAGGGACTATTGAGTACGAACGCCATCGACTTACGCGTGCGCAGGCCGATGCACAGGAGCTGAAAAATGCCAGAGACTCCGCTGAAGTGGTGGAAACCGCATTCTGTACTTTCGTGCTGTCGCGGATCGCAGGTGAAATTGCCAGTATTCTCGACGGGATCCCCCTGTCGGTGCAGCGGCGTTTTCCGGAACTGGAAAACCGACATGTTGATTTCCTGAAACGGGATATCATCAAAGCCATGAACAAAGCAGCCGCGCTGGATGAACTGATACCGGGGTTGCTGAGTGAATATAACCGCGCTGACAGACAATACGCAGGGGGCAGCAGGTCTTGAGTTATACGAGGTGTATAACAACGGATATCCAACAGCGTATGGAAATATCATTCACCTGAAAGGGATGACAGCCGTTGGCGAAGGTGAGTTACTCATCGGCTGGAGTGGTACAAGCGGTGCTCATGCTCCGGCATTTATTCGTTCACGACGGGATACGACCGACGCAAACTGGTCGCCGTGGGCGCAGCTTTACACCTCGGCTCATCCTCCTGCAGAGTTTTATCCAGTCGGTGCACCAATCCCGTGGCCATCAGATACCGTTCCGTCTGGTTATGCCCTGATGCAGGGGCAGACTTTTGACAAATCTGCATACCCGAAACTTGCAGTTGCTTATCCGTCAGGCGTGATCCCTGATATGCGTGGCTGGACGATTAAGGGCAAGCCCGCCAGTGGTCGGGCCGTATTATCTCAGGAACAGGACGGCATTAAATCGCACACCCACAGCGCCAGCGCATCCAGTACGGATTTGGGGACGGAAACCACATCGTCGTTTGATTACGGAACCAAATCCACGAATAACACCGGGGCGCATACCCATAGTATTAGCGGGACCGCAAATAGTGCCGGTGCGCACCAACACAAGAGTTCCGGTGCATTTGGTGGCACGAACACGAGCATTTTCCCTAATGGTTATACCGCGATTTCAAATCTAAGCGCGGGGATTATGAGCACAACAAGCGGTAGTGGCCAGACTCGTAATGCAGGGAAGACATCATCAGATGGTGCTCATACCCACTCGCTGTCCGGCACTGCTGCAAGCGCAGGCGCGCATGCACATACTGTCGGTATTGGTGCTCATACGCACTCCGTTGCGATTGGTTCACATGGACACACCATCACCGTTAACGCTGCTGGTAACGCGGAAAACACCGTCAAAAACATCGCATTTAACTATATTGTGAGGCTTGCATAATGGCATTCAGAATGAGTGAACAACCACGGACCATAAAAATTTATAATCTGCTGGCCGGAACTAATGAATTTATTGGTGAAGGTGATGCATATATTCCGCCTCATACAGGTCTGCCAGCAAACAGTACCGATATTGCACCGCCAGATATTCCGGCTGGCTTCGTGGCTGTTTTCAACAGTGATGAGTCATCGTGGCATCTCGTTGAAGATCATCGGGGTAAAACGGTTTATGACGTAGCGTCAGGGGACGCGTTATTTATTTCTGAACTCGGTCCGTTACCGGAAAATGTTACCTGGTTATCGCCGGAAGGGGAGTTTCAGAAGTGGAACGGTACAGCCTGGGTGAAAGATGCAGAAGCAGAAAAACTGTTCCGGATTCGGGAGGCGGAAGAAACAAAAAACAGCCTGATGCAGGTAGCCAGTGAGCATATTGCGCCACTTCAGGATGCTGTAGATCTGGAAATCGCAACGGAGGAAGAAACCTCATTGCTGGAAGCCTGGAAAAAATATCGGGTGTTGCTGAACCGTGTTGATACATCAACTGCACCTGATATTGAGTGGCCTACGAACCCTGTCAGGGAGTAATCATTGGGATTATGCCGCAGCACGTCTTAAGCAAGAACATGCTGCGGTTGGATGCTATTTTTTTCCTGAAGCGGAAAACATTACTACAGTACCTTGAACCTTGGTTTTAACATTCTCGAAATGCTCTGAGAGTATATGTGTTAAGCCTTCTTCGGAATCTTTTGTGTTTGAAAAGATGCCTTTCTGATTGTAAATGCGCATCAGTTTTTGACCGAAGCTATTGTGCACAACTCCATCGCCAAGAATTGTGGCTCCGTATAGAGTTCCATCGTCAGTTAAGGCCTGCGCCGCATTGCGTATTACACAGCTTTTTGTAGATATATTTCCAGGCAGGCAGTGAAGAAGGTAAGACATGGAAATGGAATCAAATTGACCATGTAACGCCGCGGGATAAGGTTCAAAAACATCATGGCTAATTTTATGTTTAATTTTTGATTCCCCAGCCCTTGTAGATGCCGCGTTCAGGCTAGCTTCGTTCAAATCCATTAAAGATATCAGACTACTCTCAGGTACGTGAGTAAGGTAAAACCCAGTTCCAACACCAATATCCAGATGGTTGTTACCTAAATGTTCCAGAAAGTGTGGAAGAAGGTGTTCCTTTGTAGGACATCCCCATGCAAGCCGATTTGATACTCCCAAAACCCACCAGTCATAAAGCTTTAGGGTAAGTGGTGTGTAAATTCTAGCCCCATCATCTGTGTTTTTTTATTAATTTCACCATGTTATAGTTTTATTTGTGAATTAAATCAATTATGGCAATGAATTACAAGGGGTTAAATGCTGCCGCAGCATAGCGATATTGAAATAGCCTGGTATGCTTCAATACAGCAGGAGCCGAATGGCTGGAAGACCGTCACCACACAGTTCTACATCCAGGAATTCAGTGAGTATATTGCGCCACTGCAGGATGCTGTAGATCTGGAAATCGCAACGGAGGAAGAAAGATCGTTGCTGGAAGCCTGAAAAAAGTATCGGGTGCTGCTAAACCGTGTGGACACTTCCGTAGCACCAGATATCGAGTGGCTTATTCAACCATAATAAACAGTATGTATATCATAGGTTATTAATTGTGAGTTTTTTCGGTGTGTTATTTGTTTGTTTGATGTTATGCTTTTGCGCCCCAAAAGGTTGTTTAGATGTATTTTATCAATTGATTTTCAATATCGTTTAATAAAGAAAAATTAAGCAAGCTGGATGTTGGTTTTTTGTTAATTGAATGGTTCTAATAATGTTTTTTTACTGTTGTTGAATGTGACTTGATAAGAAATGCAAGTAAAAATGATACTCTTTTTATTTTAAATTCAAACGGTTGACATATATATAGCAAGAGGTTTCAGGTGCGTTGTAGTGAGTTTATGTTAATAAAAAGCATAGTAAGCGTTGAAAAATGTAACTTTGAAATAAGTTAGAATAAAAAACAACATACATATAATAATTTAATCTTAAATGAAATTTATTAAAATTTGCAAACTATAATTTTGTGTATAAAAATATAAATGCACATCATCCTGATTATGATTGTGTATTTAATTGGTTGTTATTTGACTACTATCAACTTGTTTTAATTTTATGATAGGTGCAAGATGGATTATGTTTGCTCCGTAGTTTTCATCTGTCAATCATTTGATTTAATTATAAACAGGAGAGTTATCTCGTTCAAAAAAAATTCATTGTTTATTGTAAGCGACAAAATTAGAAGGGAGTTACCAGTATGCCCCTCTAAACTAAGAATTGTTGATATAGATAAGAAAACATGTTTATCCTTTTTTATCGACGTGAATAATGAGCTGCCTGGCAAATTTACTCTTGATAAGAATGGCTATATTGCTGAAGAGGAACCTCCATTATCGCTTGTTTTTTCTCTGTTTGAAGGGATTAAAATAGCAGACTCACACTCCCTTTGGTTAAAAGAAAGACTATGTATATCCTTACTTGCCATGTTCAAAAAACGCGAAAGTGTAAATTCATTTATACTAACAAATATAAATACATTTACCTGTAAAATTACTGGAATAATCAGTTTTAATATTGAGCGGCAATGGCATTTAAAAGATATTGCGGAATTGATTTATACGAGTGAAAGTTTAATAAAAAAAAGATTAAGGGATGAAGGAACGTCATTTACTGAAATATTGAGAGATACTAGGATGAGGTATGCAAAAAAACTCATAACTTCAAACTCTTATTCTATCAATGTCGTAGCCCAGAAATGTGGCTATAACAGTACTTCATATTTCATATGTGCATTTAAAGATTATTATGGTGTCACGCCATCTCATTATTTTGAGAAAATAATCGGCGTCACAGATGGAATAAACAAAACAATTGACTGATAATGTTTATTACAAGTTGTCTACATGTTAATTATAATATTATACAGCGTTTTTTTTGATGTGATATTCTGGAACCATTAATTTGTAATTGGGTTGCTGTCGCCTATTTTATACATACTATAATTGATGGTTTTCTATGTGATTTAGTTAATAACCTTCTGGGTTTATTTTAAGGGTTAATTGTTACATTGAAATGGCTAGTTATTCCCCGGGGCGATTTTCACCTCGGGGAAATTTTAGTTGGCGTTCTTAAAATGTGTACTTAAGACCAGCAGTAGTGATGAAGTTATAGTTTTCTATACCTGCTCCATTTTTGCTGTAGTCTGAAGTGTTATTATTGTGATCATAAAGTGAAGTATTACCTTTTTTATTCGTAACCCGATTCCATGCGCCTTCAACATAAACTTTTGCGTTAGGTGTGACGTAATAACCTGCATTGACTGCAACAGAATAGTAATTTTGGTCTTTGACCTTACTGCGATAAGTGATTCTTTTTCCCGGGTCATAGTGTTCATCGTTATCAGATGATTCCACCCAGCCGCTGTATTTAAATGTGCCACCGAGTTCAAAATCTTCATAACGATAACTTCCAGTCAAGCCAATGTAGGGCATTTTAAAACGTTGTTTGTAGCCGATTGCTCTTTCTCCATTCGGGAAGGAGCCGATATCATCTCTGAATCCCTCCTCAGAACTGTAGATATAGGAACCACCTCTGGCTGTAAAGCTATAACGGCTTTCCTGATATCCGGCCATGAGTCCCAGGCGGTAATTGGGTTCGTTGAGGAGCCAGCCTTTGATATTCAGATCAAATTCGTTGGCATAATTGAGTTGTGTATCAGGGTGTCTACTTTCATCCGTCCAGGTTCCGGGGTTACTGGAATCCATCCAGTCCTGATCGACCATATTGCCACCTCGGCTGCCGAGAGTTGTCCAGCCAGCAGCCCCGATAGATATCTGGGGCATCAAATCCCAATTAATTGCACCTTTAATAATTGCAGCGTTATTGAATTTCCAGTCGAGTTGACTGACTTTTCGGCCTCCTTCTTCGGCTAGATAAACACGCTCTTTTGTTTTTCCGCTCAGAGTTCCAAGACTAATGTCCGCATTTATGTTGTCAGGAGTAAACGATAAAGTCTCGGTAGAAGCAAAAGAGCTGATCGCAATAGGGGTTGTCAGGACTATTCCCAGAAGTTTCGCCCGCATAAAAGTTCTCCATTCAATCGTTTTAATGATTGAATATGTATTTTTTATATCTAACTTAATGAGTCAATTACATATTGCTCCACTGTTTATATTTTGTTTAGTATTGAATGATTATCACAATGCGCTATCTGTTTTTGGTTTAATTATCTGTTATTGTTTCATATTTCGGTTTTACTGTGTGGTTTTTTTATGCTTTTGTGGTGCTTTTATCTATTTAAGTGCCATGCCTTTAGAGGCATATAAGCGAAAATAGCATGAGGTTTATCCTCAATTACTATGTTTTTTAGTACAAAAAAGAGGGACAAAACTGAGACACATAAGGCCTCGCAATGGCTTGCAAGGCTTTACATGTTTTGAGGTAGTGGGACGTGTGAGCGCAGAGATGGCGCGGTAAGTTGTTGACTTAAAATGTCGTTCTAGGAACTTCTAAGTCGTGGGCCGCAGGTTCGAATCCTGCAGGGCGCGCCATTTCTTCCTCATTTATGCCCGTCTTATCCGTTTCCGCTTTGCCCTTCACCACATCACTTTTTGTCGCTGTTTGGCGAGATAATTCAACGGTGTCAGGCCGTAAAACGCCTTAAAAACAGAGATAAAGTACGACGTGCTGCTATAGCCACATAATTGCGCCACCTGAGTGATATTTTTGTTATCCATCAATAACATCTGTACGGCGTAACGCATACGACACTCTGTGACAATCTGGCTATAGCTGGTATTTTCGTTTTTTAATTTCTTTTTGAGCAGGCTGGGGCTTAAACATAGCGAACTGGCGACAATTCGCAGATTCCAGTAATGCTGAATATCGCTTTGAATAATGCGGCAGACGCTGTCGCGGACGCTGCTGCGTAAGATATACATCAGTAGGGCAATAAACCGCGATTGCTCAAGAAAGTTAGACAATACGGTAAAAAGCAATGCGCGCGTCAACTCCGCTTCGCAGGGTCTGCTGGGTTGCTGCTTGCTGTGGTTGGCGGCTAGCCGGAACACTTCCGGTGTACGGCTATGACAAGCGATAACCGGGGTTGCCAGCCGCGACCAGGGCTTTACACAGGTTAAGTTCTTATTTAAAAACAACAGATAATCGTTGATGATGTTACGGTTGATGTGGGTGATTAATACGTGATTTAACGTTGAGAGTTCAATGACGTTATTGTTGCACGCGAAGGCGGCCAGGTAGTTTTTCGGAAGGGTAAACGTAGCATGGTTATTGACGCTTACCTCTACCTCTTTTTCGGTCAGGATCACCACGCAAGGTTCACTGCTGCTCAATTGCATTTCGCACTCCTCAGATATCAGAAACTCCGCTCAAAGGATCTATGCTTCCTGCATGAGTGATCGGCCCGTTCGCCGATAACGATCTTCTTTCTTTAGCACGCTTTTTAGCAATTAATCTTGATGGAATTCTGATGAGAGCGAAAGAGGTAAGCCAGGTCGTACCCGACTTACCTGGAGGAGATTTAATACTCGAGAATGCCGTGCGCGACGGGCAAATAGCGCAGAGAGAAATAGAGAGTGTCTTTACCGCAAGAGGAACGTTTCGCTAACAGCGAGGCAATTTCTGCGTCCGGTTTCGGTTTCGCTGTAAAGGTTTTGCCTTTGCCGGCGACAAAAAGTTCATAAACAACGCCGCTGGCAGGGGCGGGACTTTGGCAATCGGCGCTGGCCTGTAAATAACGTTCACGCTGTTCAGCGGTCAGTTTATCCACGCCGCTGCCATCCTGTACCCAGACATTAACGCCGGTTGCTTTAACGTGTTCCAGCAGTTGGCGATAGCCATCGGGCGACATGTTTCCGGCGAAAAAACTACTGATATAAACCGGTTTTGCTGAAACATCGCTAATCAGCCGCTGCGCGTTGTTTAACCATGTTAGCAAAGGCTGACGGGCGGCTTCGCTGCGCCAGTTCAGGTCGTCAATTTCCGCGCTGATGTACCAGCCATCCGGCGTTATGCCAGGCGCGGCGCTCCATAATCTGGCTTGCTGGAGATCGGCAGCCAGCAGGCGATTAAGATAGCTTTCCAGCGCTGCGGACGACTGTTTCTGGTGCATAAAAAATTCCGGATCGGCGTTCAGCCCGACAATAAGCTTCAGACCAGCCTGTTGCGCAGCTGCGGCCCGCTTAAACAATAACGTGCGCTGTTCTGGCTGGGTAAATGCATCGCCGTAACGGGTCCATTGCAAAACAAGGGTATCGAAGCCTTGCAAACGTAACTGACTCATCAGCCCCTGCCACTGGGTATCGGTAACCTGACTATCTCGGTTTTGTGGTTGCCAGATAATACCTTTCATCGCAAAGGAAAAAGGGCTGACCAAAAGCAGTGTCAGCAATACGAAAATGAACTTACGCATTTACCAGTGCACTCCAATGGTGAGAAACGCGTTGTTGCGCTCTCCGTTACGTTGATTAATCGCCTTAAAGGTATGTTGATACTCGACGCCGAGACTGACTTTGTGCGGCCAGGCGTCGTAGTGCGTCTCGCCGGTCCAGATATTCCAGCGGACCCCGACTCCGCCAAGCTGCGCGCCCTGAGTGCCTTTATCACGATAGCCGTTGTCCTGAACGTGAGCGTAAGGCTCAATAGTCTGTCCGTTAGCTACCTTCTGATGCCAGCTGACGCGATAATCTGCCGTCCACGCCTGAATATCCTGGCGGATATATTGCGCCGCATCGAGGTACAGGTTTTGGGCAAACCAGCCTGAACCGTTCGGGTGCCATTCGTCGCTGTATTTGCCGCCATTAAAGAATGAGGCGCTGGCGCGCAGCATGGTATCGGATGCGCCATTTTGGCCGTTCAGCGGCAACTGCTGTTCGACGGCGATGAAAAAGATCTGATCGCGCAGCGGCTTCCAGCGCAGACCGGTGCCGGACATCGGATTTTTCACCGGCATCATCACCCCGTTTTCTCCGGTATCGGCAAAGACGCGGCTATAAACTGAGAGCAGGTCGCCTTCCAGCAGCATATTGCGTCCGATGCGGTACTCGGCTTCCAGTTGTCCGTAGCTACGATAGCTTTTCCCTGGCGCTGCGCCGCCGACATTATTGTTAGCGGTACTCATTGCGCCGGAACGCAAGCCGATGGAAGAATCGAAACTGAACGTCCAGCGGCGACCGACCTCCTCATGCAAACGGCGGAAATTGAAGCGTTGTTGATTTTGTTCTGGGGTCAGTGGGGTTATCAGCGCCTGATTATCAATGTCATCAATCACCAGCCGGGCGTAGTGCTGCGTCGCAGGCATGTCATCCAGACGCTGGTTCACGTAGGCCAGTTGTCGGATCAGTGCCGGATCGTCCGGAAGCCCTTTATGCGCCGGTTCGAGCATTTCCCGCGACTGTGCGATATCACCGCTATCCCACAAGGCGTAACCAAGCGCTGCCTGGGTGTTGCTATTATTCGGTTCCAGTTCCAGCGCGGCGCGCAAATCACTCACCGCGGCCGGGACATTATGACGTTGGCGATAAATTGTCGCCCGCGCAACGTAAGCGTTGGCAGAAGGCGCAATATTGATTGAGCGCGTGAGATCGTTCAGTGCGAGTTCCGGCTGACCAGGAATGTAACGTTGCGCATGCAGCCACCAGTAGAGGGCATTGCTTCCCAGTCCACGTTTTTCTGCCTGTTGTAGCCAGCGATCGCGAGCCGCACCATTTCCTGCCGCCTGGGCGGTATTGGCAGCAGCAAGCAGATCCTCATTGCTCATGTCGTGAAGACTGATTTTCTGCCAGGCCGCCAGTGCGGTGGCGTAGTCCTCAACCTGATACGCCTGATAGGCTACCGCACGATGTTGCCAGGCGCTCGGTTGTCGTTGTTCGGCCTGAAGCCATGCATACAACGCCACACCGGGTAGCGTGTCCCGATAACACTTTGCCAGACGGTTCCAGGCGGCGGCATCGTAGGAAGGCGACATATCGCCCAGCAAGCGAACTATTGCCGGGCAATTATCTGCAATACCCGGCAACTGACTTTGCCACTGACGTTGCTCCGCCAGCGGTAAGGGTTTCGATAAAATCGCCACCTTCGCCGGCGTTGCCAGGTAAGGATGACTTTCCAGCAGAGACGCCAGTCGCGCCATTAAAGTCTGGCTGACACGCGCATCGCCCTGGAAAGGATAGCGTTGCAGCAATAAATCGGCAGCTTCGCGTGACTGCTCGTTCTGCATCAGTTGCCAGGTTAGTTGATCCAGGCGGGTAAGATTTGCCGGTTCTTGCTGATACAGCAATCGTGCCAGACGCAGAGCTTCAGCCTTGTTACGGGTCGCCACGCTGACAGCATAACGCTCCTCAAGCATTTCATTGGCGGGGAGGGTGGCGAGCAGTTTTTGCGCTGCGTCGTACTGACCTTCTTTTAACAGCACCGGTAGCGTCGCGCCAACAACATACTGGCGGTTGTCGGCAAACTGTACCGTATAATTCGCCAACGCCTGAACGGGGTTAGCGCTGTATTTAGATAACAGATAGAGCCAACTTTTCTCTTGTGCGTCCGTGGTAAATAGTGGCTTATTTTCAATGAGATAATGCTGGAGGCGTGCTTTTTCGCCACGATAAGCCAGCGCGGTCGCGTAAGTAATATATGACTGAGGATCGGTGAAGATCCCCTGTGATTGCAGTGCCAGGATCCGATCGTCCAGCTGCCCGGCAAGAAGCACGTCAAACCACTGACGGCGTTCTGCCGCGCTTAATGTGTTCTGCTGGCGTGCTTCATTGTATAGCGTATCTGCCTGGGACCATTGTTTCAGGTAGATTGCCCGTTGCAGCAGATCGGTTCGCAGCGTTTTTCCTTCCGGCGATGCAGCAAACGTCGCATCGTTCAGTTGCGCTCTGGCGACAGGTAACTGTGCCAGCCGCAGGGCATTCTGCCCGACTTCACTGCGACAACGCAGGGTCGGCGCAGCATCGCACGCTTTTTGCTGGGCAAGCAGTTCTTCAACTGTCGTAACGCTTTTCACTTCAACCGGAATAGCCGCCAGACTGCGCTCAAGTCGGGCATCTCCTGGGTGACGTTTCAGTTGATCCTCAAGCAACAGCCGCGCCCGGTCATCATGACCAAAATGGCGATAGGCTTCCGCAAGGTATAAAGTCAGCGGAATATTATCCGGCACCTGCTGGTGTATATATTCAAATTCGCGGATGGCGGTTGCTTCGTCGTTATTTTTCTGTGCCTTCAGCGCTTTATCGAGACGGGGATAAATAACAAAATGGCGATAATCGCTCAGCCCCAGCTCTTCTGCGCTGGTGCCGATATTGTCTGCGAGTGCGCTGGTACTCAATAAAGACGTCAGCAGTAAACCAGACCATCCGATGACGCGATTAAGGTTATTCTCCTTCATTTTCGGACTCCAGTTGCGCAACCTGTTCTGTGTTTAAACCTGCTTTGAGTAATAGTGATTGCATCGAAACTTGTAATTCGCGTTGAATTGTCAGGACGCGATCCAACGTTTCCTGGCTGATAACGCCTTCGGTGACCAAAAACTTGCCGAGCGGCAGAGAACTGCGTTCATGGCGCAATAACAACACGTTAATTGCTGAACGATTAATATGACCGAGCGTGGTCAGTATTTCGGCGAACAGGAACTGATGCGGCACATATTGCCGCCAGATTTCACCGGCCTGCTGTTCCGTGAGCCACTGATGCTGAACCGCATTGTACAACATTGCCCGCGGATCGTGACCGCGTCGGCGTGCATACCAGTGACGTAACCCTGTGACAATTTGTCCCCGCAGAACAATGACGTAACGCACTTTGCGTCCGACTTTACGCGTCAGGGCCGCCAGCGAAACCGGGTCAATACCATCTTCACTGCCGACAATTAACTCGTCATTTTCCAGACGCAGCGGCAGTACCGCATAATGCAGCGCCACGGAGGCCGGCATTTCGGCAATCAGCGAGGAAGGGATCTGCCAGGCATCGATGGATTCCCACGCCACGCCGTTTTGCTCTGCCAGCGCCTGTGCCAGCTGCTCGGCGCTAATCAGCCCCTGCATCAGCATTGAACCGCCCAGGCGTAGACCTTCGACGCGATTACGCAGTGCTGTATCGAGTTGTTCTTCAGTGATGACCTGATTTTCCAGCAGAATTTGACCTAACGGGCGCAACGAGCGGGTATCGCCAGTCACGCTGGGGAAGTCATGCGTTGTTTTATCCCACGCCACGCGACGTGGATCGCCGTGTTGAAGTACCTGTTTTAGCGCGCGCCAGTTGGCCATGAAGTTAATCAGGTTGCCCCAGAAAAGACGCAGGACGGAAAGCAGCCCCTGCGTCAGGCCGTAGTAGCCAGTAACGAAAATCACCCGCTGCACGATGCGGTTAACCATCAAACCAAAGTTTAGCCACAGCAGGGTCATTAACCATGCGCTGCCGCTGAAAATAGAAAGGAAATGCCAGGCATCGGGCCACAAACTTTCATACGCCAGCAACAGCAAAAGCTGGATCATCACCAGCATCGCGAGGAAGCTGACAAAGTTACTGATTGCCCCTTTGCGGTCGCGCCAGAGAAAGTAGTTCAGCGTCAGGCTGGAGGTCCATTTATGGGTTTTAAAGCCTTGGAAAACAATGCCGATGATCCAGCGGGATTTTTGTCGAACCGCAGTCGAAAAGGTATCGGGGAAATATTCGCGCACGCAGATCATGTTTGATGTCCGCGCGTGCTGTAAAAATTTACGCTGCTCGCGTTCTTTGGCTTCGTCCACCACCGGAAAACGGACAAAAATTTCCGTCATACCTTTTTCTTTCAGGCGGAAGCCAATGTCGTAATCTTCAGTAAGACTCTGCACGTCGAAAGCAATACCGTCACCGTCAGCTAACAGTGCGGTCACGGCGCGGCGGCTGAAACAGGTGCCGACGCCTGCGCTGGGCACTTGTCCGGCGAGGGCTTCACGCACCGGAACATCTTTGCCATGCAGCTCTGAAAACTCATCAATGTAAGTCATGCTGGTGAAGTGCGTCCATTCGCGTTCGAACGGATACACCGGGATCTGAATCAGATCTTTACGCTCGACCAGATAGTTGAACAGACGCAATTCCATCGGTGAAATCACATCTTCGGCGTCATGCAGAATAAAACCAGCAAAAGCGAAATTGGCGCTACGCTCAAATTGGGTGATGGCGTCCAGCACGTTGTTCAGACAGTCGGCTTTGCTGGTGGGGCCAGGACGCGCGCAGACTACCTTATGCACATTCGGGAAGCGAGCGCACACTTCGTCAACATCACGCTGAGTATCGGGGTCGTTGGGGTAGGTGCCAACAAAGATATGATAGTTTTCGTAGTCGAGCGTGGTCGCCGCCAGCTCGGCCATATTGCCGATGACGCCCGTTTCATTCCACGCCGGAACCATAATCGCTAACGGTTTTTCATCTGGTTTATACAGTTCGCGGTAACTCATTCGCGGGTAGCGGCGATAAACACTCAACTTGCGTTTAATGCGGCGTACCCAGTAGACGACATCAATAAAAAAATCGTCCAGCCCGCTGATGAACATGATGACCGCTAACGTTATCGCGATTACTTTTAAGCCGTAGAGCCAGGTAGCAAAAACATCAAGAAGCCAGTCCACACAAAAACCTTACATTAACGCTGGTTATGTTTAGGGTGGCGTATATTAAGGTTTTTTATGAATTGTGACAGCTTTTTACCATTAATAGGTATGACTATTGCGGCACGTTATTTTTACACTGGTTATAAAAGTTGCCGTTTGCTGAAGGATTAAGCGGGTAATGTGATAACAAACCTTGTCCCCCGCGCATCCGACGTTACCGCAACCGTGCCTTTATGCGCGACAACAATCGATTTCACTATCGCCAGGCCAATACCGCTACCTTCACCTTTTCGCTGGCGGGAGGGGTCAACGCGATAGAAACGGTCAAACAATCGCGGTAAGTGCTCGGGCGCAATGGGCGTACCGGGGTTTTCGACGATAACTTGCACCAGGTGATCGACCGTCTGACAGCGCACTACAATTGTCTCTCCGGTTGGCGTATAACGCAGGGCGTTCGAAAGCAGGTTGCTTAGCGCCCGACGCAGCATCAGCGGATCGCCCGCGACCTGACACTTGTCGCCAACAAACCGCAACTCCACGCCGCGATCTTCCGCTAACGCCTCGAAAAAATCGAACACTTTGCCGACTTCATCCGCCAGGTTGAGCATTTTCTTTTCGGGGATTAGCTGGTTGTTATCGGCCTGAGCGAGAAACAGCATATCGCTGACCATTTTCGCCATTCGCGTCAGCTCTTCGAGATTAGAGTAGAGCACATCTTCCAGCTCCTTCTGGCTGCGCGACTGGCTGAGGGCGATTTCGGTTTGCGTTATGAGATTCGTAATTGGTGTGCGAATTTCGTGAGCGATATCCGCTGAGAAATTGGACTGGCGGGTAAAGACATCCTCAATACGCTCGATCATATGGTTGAACGACAGTACCAGCTGTTCCAGCTCAATGGGCACGGTCTGCGGGTCGAGGCGAACGTCGAGATCTTTCGAGGTAATATTCTGGATTTGACGGCTGACGCTGCGGATCGGCGCGTGACCTTTATGTACCGCCAACAGTACGATAAAGACGATCAGGATGCTGATTACCGATGCGGTCATAATAAGTTTATTCATCAAATCATTTATGTAATGAAGATGAAAATCGATCGAAAGCGCGATGTAGAGCGTATAAATCGGTTTGCCGTCCACCAACGGGCCAACCGGCAAGTTAATCATCCGCCAGTTGCTGTGTTCCATATGCCCGTGACCGTGGCCTGGCATCATCATCGTCGGGCCGGAAAGGAGATACACCTCGCCACCCTGAGCGTCTTTATCGGGTATGGCGTCACGCGTAAACTCGCGGATATCCGGCGCACCGGGGGAGTGATACACCGTTTTACCCTGACTATCTGCCAGGGAAATCAACACATTGGAATAACCACTGACGATATCTTCCAGCGTCATTAAGCGTCGGGCTTGCGTTTCGTCAGGGTGATTTAGTACCCGTTCAAGGGTGGCGCTAATCTCTTTTAAATCATTAATATCCTGCTCGGCAAAATGAACTTTTACTGAGTGGATCATGATCCATGCAAAGGCGAAAAACGCCGCGATGGTGGCCAGGCTGATAAAAAAGGTCAGGCGGGTTGCCAGCGAAAACGGGCGCTGAAATGGCTTACTGACCATCCGGCACCTCAAGCATGTAACCCACGCCGCGCACGGTCTGAATTAGCTTCGGCTCAAAGTCGTTGTCGATTTTGCCGCGCAGCCGCTTCACCGCCACATCAATAGCATTGGTATCGCTGTCAAAATTCATGTCCCATACCTGCGAGGCGATAAGCGAGCGGGGCAGCACTTCGCCCTGATGGCGAAGGAAGAACTCCAGCAGAGTAAACTCTTTACTGGTCAAAGTGATGCGCGTGCCGCTGCGGGTGACTTTGCGGCTGACGAGATCGACCATCAAATCGGCAACCTGAAACTGACTTTCGATAATCACCGCCGCCCCGCGCCGCAGTAATGTGCGCACCCGCGCCAGCAGTTCAGCAAAAGCGAATGGCTTCACCAGGTAGTCATCTGCCCCCAACTCCAGCCCCTTGACGCGATGTTCAATGGTGCCAAGCGCGGTAAGCAACAGAATCGGCATCCCTTTATTGGCGGAGCGTAACATGCGCACGATATCCCAGCCGTTCACGTCCGGCAGCATAATATCGAGGATTATCAGATCATAATCACCGGTCATCGCCAGATGGTAGCCATTCAGCCCGTTGTCGGCCAAATCGACCACAAAACCGGCTTCGGTTAACCCTTTGGTCAAGTATTCTCCGGTTTTCTTTTCATCTTCGACAATCAACAGTTTCATATTTCCTCCGCATGTTGCCCGGGCAATTCTAGAGTAGCGGGATCAGATGGCAATCGCTTATTGGCAAAATGACAATTTTGTCATTTTTCTGTCACCGGAAAATCAGAGCCTGGCGAGTAAAGTTGGCGGCATAAAATCACCAGAAATTATGAGCCTATGTCTCCTTGTAAACTTCTGCCATTTTGTGTGGCCCTTGCGCTAACCGGTTGTTCACTGGCACCGGATTATCAGCGTCCGGCAATGCCCGTGCCGCAGCAGTTCTCACTCAGCCAGAACGGCCTGGTTAACGCAGCAGATAACTATCAGAACGCGGGCTGGCGCACCTTTTTTGTTGATAATCAGGTGAAGACGCTGATTAGCGAGGCGCTGGTGAATAATCGGGATTTGCGCATGGCGACGCTGAAAGTGCAGGAGGCACGGGCGCAATATCGTCTGACCGATGCCGACCGCTACCCACAGCTCAATGGCGAGGGCAGCGGCAGCTGGAGCGGTAATCTTAAAGGGAATACCGCCACGACACGGGAGTTTTCGACCGGCCTTAACGCCAGCTTTGACCTCGATTTTTTCGGTCGCTTAAAGAACATGAGCGAAGCCGAGCGACAAAATTATTTAGCCACTGAGGAAGCTCAGCGCGCGGTGCATATTCTGCTGGTTTCTAATGTCGCGCAAAGCTATTTCAATCAGCAACTGGCGTATGCGCAATTGCAAATAGCCGAAGAAACGCTGCGTAATTATCAGCAGTCATATGCGTTTGTCGAAAAACAACTGTTGACAGGTAGCAGTAATGTTCTGGCGCTGGAACAGGCTCGCGGGGTGATAGAAAGTACCCGCAGCGACATCGCTAAACGTCAGGGGGAACTGGCGCAGGCGAATAATGCATTGCAACTGTTGCTGGGAAGCTACGGCAAGCTGCCGCAAGCGCAGACAGTAAACAGCGACAGCCTGCAAAGCGTTAAATTACCGGCGGGATTGTCGTCGCAAATCTTATTGCAGCGCCCGGATATTATGGAAGCTGAACACGCGTTAATGGCGGCTAATGCCAATATTGGCGCTGCACGCGCGGCATTTTTTCCGTCTATAAGCCTGACCAGCGGAATATCGACCGCCAGTAGCGATCTATCGTCATTATTTAACGCCAGCAGCGGGATGTGGAATTTTATACCCAAAATTGAGATCCCCATTTTTAATGCCGGACGCAACCAGGCCAATCTGGATATCGCCGAAATTCGCCAGCAGCAGTCGGTGGTGAATTATGAACAGAAAATCCAGAACGCCTTTAAAGAAGTGGCAGATGCGCTGGCATTACGTCAAAGCCTGAACGATCAAATTAGCGCCCAGCAGCGTTATCTGGCATCGCTGCAAATTACTTTGCAACGGGCGCGGGCATTATATCAGCACGGCGCAGTAAGTTATCTGGAAGTGCTGGATGCCGAGCGTTCTTTATTTGCAACCCGACAAACTTTACTTGATCTGAATTATGCCCGTCAGGTTAACGAAATTTCTTTGTATACCGCACTTGGTGGCGGTTGACAGCAATATACTCGTCATACTTCAAGTTGCATGTGCTGCGTCTGCGTTCGCTCACCCCAGTCACTTACTTATGTAAGCTCCTG
>ENA-OUXB01000082-OUXB01000082.1-marine-metagenome-genome-assembly--contig:-NODE-82-length-8349-cov-2.415982_pt1 | contig 8349 bp, 5 predicted proteins | sample MGYA00248459_ERZ584578 | MGnify/ENA primary metagenome ERZ584578 (study PRJEB26545, sample SAMN05421970) | marine metagenome | isolation source: Line P, North Pacific Ocean | place: Canada:British Columbia...
GTCGTATTTCAAGTTGCATGTGCTGCGGCTACGTTCGTTCACCCCAGTCACTTACTATTGTAAGCTCCTGGAGTTCACTCGCTTGCCGCCTTCCTGCAACACGAAATCCATAGAGTAAACAAACATCACCTTTCAGTGCGCTATTGCAGCAGCCTGAAAGAATAGTGTATCGACCTACATCACAGACCGCAGGAAAGGGTCAATATAATGATTCCACAGATTTCCCAGGCACCCGGCGTCGTTCAACTGGTGCTTAATTTTTTGCAAGAGCTGGAGCAACAAGGTTTTACCGGCGATACGGCGACAAGTTATGCCGATCGTCTGACAATGTCGACCGACAACAGTATTTACCAACTTCTCCCCGATGCGGTGGTATTTCCGCGTTCAACCGCAGATGTGGCGCTGATCGCCCGTCTTGCCGCGCAGGAACGCTATTCATCGCTGATCTTTACCCCCCGCGGCGGCGGCACCGGCACTAACGGTCAGGCGCTCAACCAGGGGATTATTGTTGATATGTCCCGCCATATGAACCGCATCATCGAAATTAACCCTGAAGAGGGCTGGGTGCGCGTTGAGGCCGGGGTGATAAAAGATCAACTCAATCAGTACCTGAAACCGTTCGGCTACTTTTTTGCGCCGGAACTTTCGACCAGCAACCGGGCAACGCTCGGTGGGATGATCAATACCGATGCATCCGGTCAGGGATCGCTGGTCTATGGCAAAACGTCAGATCACGTACTTGGCGTACGCGCGGTGTTGTTGGGGGGCGATATTCTCGATACGCAACCTTTACCCGTCGAATTGGCGGAAACGCTGGGTAAATCCAATACCACAATCGGGCGAATTTATAACACGGTTTATCAACGTTGCCGTCAGCAACGCCAGTTAATTATCGACAACTTCCCCAAACTTAACCGCTTTCTTACCGGTTACGATCTGCGTCATGTCTTTAACGATGAGATGACCGAGTTCGACCTGACGCGCATTCTGACGGGTTCAGAAGGGACGCTGGCCTTTATTACCGAAGCGCGGCTGGATATTACACGCTTGCCTAAAGTGCGCCGTCTGGTGAACGTCAAATATGACTCTTTTGACTCTGCGCTGCGTAACGCGCCGTTTATGGTTGAGGCGCGGGCGCTTTCGGTAGAGACGGTGGACTCAAAAGTGCTGAATCTGGCGCGGGAAGATATTGTCTGGCATTCCGTCAGCGAGTTGATTACCGATGTGCCTGACCAAGAGATGCTCGGGCTGAACATTGTGGAATTTGCTGGTGATGATGAGGCGCTGATTGATGAGCGGGTAAATGCACTCTGTGCGCGGTTGGATGAGCTGATCGCCAGTCATCAAGCAGGTGTCATCGGCTGGCAGGTGTGCCGTGAGCTGGCGGGGGGTGAACGTATCTATGCAATGCGCAAAAAAGCCGTTGGTCTGCTTGGCAATGCCAAAGGTGCCGCTAAGCCAATTCCGTTTGCTGAGGATACCTGCGTACCGCCGGAACACCTGGCGGATTATATTGCTGAATTTCGCGCGCTGCTCGACAGCCACGGCTTAAGCTACGGTATGTTCGGTCACGTCGACGCAGGTGTCTTGCACGTCCGTCCAGCGCTGGATATGTGCGATCCTCAACAAGAGATTTTGATGAAGCAAATCTCTGATGACGTGGTGGCGCTGACTGCGAAATACGGTGGTTTGTTGTGGGGCGAGCACGGCAAAGGTTTTCGCGCTGAATACAGCCCGGCGTTTTTCGGTGAGGAACTTTTTGCAGAACTGCGCAAAGTGAAAGCGGCATTTGACCCGCATAACCGACTCAACCCAGGGAAGATTTGCCCGCCAGAAGGTCTCGATGCGCCGATGATGAAAGTGGACGCGGTGAAGCGCGGTACATTCGATCGGCAGATCCCCATTGCGGTACGCCAGCAGTGGCGCGGTGCGATGGAGTGTAACGGCAACGGTTTATGCTTCAACTTTGATGCCCGTAGTCCGATGTGTCCGTCGATGAAGATCACCCAGAACCGGATTCATTCACCGAAAGGGCGCGCAACGCTGGTGCGTGAATGGCTGCGTTTGTTGGCGGATCGCGGCGTTGATCCACTCAAACTGGAACAAGAACTGCCTGAATCCGGCGTCAGTTTGCGGACGTTAATTGCCCGCACGCGCAATAGCTGGCATGCGAATAAAGGCGAATATGACTTCTCACACGAAGTCAAAGAGGCGATGTCGGGCTGTCTGGCCTGTAAAGCGTGTTCGACCCAGTGCCCCATCAAAATTGATGTGCCGGAGTTTCGCTCTCGTTTTCTGCAGCTCTATCACACCCGTTATTTACGCCCGCTGCGCGACCACCTCGTCGCTACGGTCGAGAGCTACGCGCCGCTGATGGCACGCGCGCCGAAAACCTTTAACTTCTTCATTAACCAGCCGCTGGTGCGCAAACTCTCGGAAAAACATATCGGCATGGTTGATTTGCCGCTGCTGTCGGTCCCCTCGCTACAACAACAAATGGTGGGGCATCGCTCGGCAAACATGACGCTGGAACAGCTTGAATCTCTCAATGCAGAGCAGAAAGCGCGCACAGTGTTGGTGGTGCAGGACCCCTTTACCAGCTATTACGATGCGCAAGTGGTGGCGGATTTTGTCCGTCTGGTCGAAAAATTAGGTTTCCAGCCTGTGTTACTGCCATTTTCGCCAAATGGCAAAGCCCAGCATATTAAAGGTTTTCTTAATCGTTTTGCGAAGACGGCGAAAAAGACGGCGGATTTCCTCAACCGTATGGCGAAGCTGGGTATGCCAATGGTGGGCGTCGATCCGGCGCTGGTACTTTGTTATCGCGATGAATATAAACTGGCGCTGGGCGAGGAGCGTGGCGAGTTTAACGTCTTACTGGCGAATGAATGGCTGGCAAGCGCACTTGAGTCACAGCCAGTGGCTACAGTCAGCGGTGAATCATGGTATTTCTTTGGTCACTGTACCGAAGTTACCGCCTTGCCGGGTGCGCCAGCACAATGGGCCGCGATATTTGCCCGTTTTGGCGCGAAACTGGAAAATGTCAGCGTGGGTTGCTGCGGCATGGCAGGGACTTACGGACATGAAGCGAAAAACCATGAAAATTCGCTCGGGATCTATGAGTTATCCTGGCATCAGGCTATGCAGCGACTGCGGCGTAACCGCTGTCTGGCGACCGGATATTCCTGCCGTAGCCAGGTAAAACGGGTTGAAGGCACGGGGGTACGCCATCCTGTGCAGGCTTTACTGGAGATTATTAAATGATATGGAAACGGAAAATCACCCTGGAAGCACTGAATGCTATGGGTGAAGGAAACATGGTGGGGTTCCTGGATATTCGCTTTGAACATATTGGTGATGACACCCTTGAAGCGACAATGCCAGTAGACTCGCGGACAAAGCAGCCTTTCGGGTTGCTGCATGGAGGAGCATCCGTGGTACTGGCCGAAAGTATCGGTTCCGTTGCCGGTTATTTATGTACCGAAGGTGAGCAAAAAGTGGTTGGTCTGGAAATCAATGCTAACCACGTCCGCTCGGCACGAGAAGGGCGGGTGCGCGGCGTATGCAAACCGTTGCATCTCGGTTCGCGTCACCAGGTCTGGCAGATTGAAATCTTCGATGAGAAAGGGCGTTTGTGCTGTTCGTCACGATTGACGACCGCCATTTTGTGACGTTGTCACCAGAAAAGTGTGACGCATATTGCTTTTGGTCATTATCTGCACAGTAAACGGTGGTATACTGTGCAGGTCTTGTCTAAAAGCGAGGATGCTATGTCTACTCAACTTGATCCCACCCAGCTGGCCATTGAATTTTTACGCCGTGACCAGAGCAATCTTTCACCTGCCCAATATCTCAAACGTCTGAAACAACTAGAACTTGAATTTGCTGACCTGCTTACTCTCTCTTCTGCTGAATTAAAAGAAGAAATCTACTTTGCCTGGCGTCTGGGCGTGCATTGATCCTGACTTAATGCCGCAAGTTCGCCAAATCGACCTGGATTAACCTCCGTCCAGGTTCGATGACCTTCTTAATACTGCTTATCTACCGCCTGATATTGTTCAAAAATAATACTAATCGCAGTTTGTGTTAAAACGGCGGGTTAGCTTTATGAGATTATTCTTATCGCCCCTTCAAGAGCTAAGCCACTGAGAGTGCCGGAGATAAGCGCCGGATGGGGTAGAAACCCTTAAGCCTGTGTCGCACAGACTTAAGGGTTTTCTTATTTCTGAACGCTGCACTTTTTTACCTATCTCTTAAATAGTCATTTTCAATACAACTTTTTCTTTTTCATCACAGCCTTAATGCTCCTTAGATAATAACCATTATCTAACAATGAGATACCTAATTCTTAGCGTGCCTGTTAACCCACACATCAGGGTCTATGCTTATTAAAAGCAGGCAAAAAGCATGTTTTACGGTAAAGCCCCTGCGTTTGCTGGGTTGAACTGATAATCATTATCACTAACATGCTGTTATACGCTGAAAGCGATGAAGTGAGGTAAATCGATGGACATGCATTCAGGAACCTTTAACCCACAAGATTTCGCCTGGCAAGGCTTAACGCTGACACCCGCAGCGGCGATACACATCCGTGAGCTGGTGGCAAAGCAGCCGGGTATGGTCGGCGTGCGCTTAGGCGTGAAGCAAACGGGCTGCGCGGGCTTTGGCTATGTGCTCGACAGTGTTAGCGAGCCGGACAAAGACGATCTGCTGTTTGAACACGACGGCGCGAAGCTGTTTGTCCCGCTGCAAGCGATGCCGTTTATTGATGGCACGGAAGTCGATTTCGTTCGTGAAGGACTTAATCAGATATTCAAATTTCACAACCCTAAAGCCCAGAATGAATGTGGCTGTGGCGAAAGCTTTGGGGTATAGGCGGTACTATGTCTCGTAATACTGAAGCAACTGACGATGTCAAAACCTGGACCGGCGGCCCGCTGAATTATAAAGAAGGATTCTTCACCCAGTTAGCCACCGATGAGCTGGCAAAGGGGATAAACGAAGAGGTGGTGCGCGCAATTTCGGCGAAGCGTAATGAGCCGGAGTGGATGCTGGAGTTTCGTCTAAACGCCTATCGCGCATGGCTGGAGATGGAAGAACCGCACTGGTTGAAAGCGCACTACGACAAGCTGAATTATCAGGATTACAGCTACTACTCAGCACCATCGTGCGGTAATTGTGACGACACTTGCGCGTCTGAACCTGGCGCGGTGCAGCAAACTGGCGCGAACGCCTTTTTAAGTAAAGAGGTGGAGGCGGCGTTTGAGCAGTTGGGCGTTCCCGTGCGGGAAGGCAAAGAGGTGGCGGTGGATGCCATTTTCGACTCAGTTTCGGTTGCCACTACTTATCGCGAAAAACTGGCGGAGCAGGGAATTATTTTCTGTTCCTTTGGTGAGGCGATCCACGATCACCCGGAACTGGTGCGTAAATATCTCGGCACCGTGGTGCCGGGGAATGACAACTTCTTTGCCGCGCTTAATGCGGCGGTAGCCTCTGATGGTACGTTTATTTATGTGCCTAAAGGCGTGCGCTGCCCGATGGAACTTTCCACCTATTTTCGCATTAACGCAGAAAAAACCGGGCAGTTTGAGCGCACCATTCTGGTGGCCGACGAAGACAGCTACGTCAGCTACATTGAAGGCTGTTCCGCTCCGGTGCGTGACAGCTATCAGTTACACGCGGCAGTGGTGGAAGTCATCATCCATAAAAACGCCGAGGTGAAATATTCCACGGTACAAAACTGGTTTCCTGGCGATAACAACACCGGCGGTATTCTCAACTTCGTCACCAAGCGTGCTTTGTGCGAAGGCGAAAACAGCAAAATGTCATGGACGCAATCAGAAACCGGGTCAGCGATTACGTGGAAATATCCCAGCTGCATTTTGCGCGGCGATAACTCCATTGGTGAGTTTTACTCAGTGGCGCTGACCAGCGGTCATCAGCAAGCGGATACCGGCACCAAGATGATCCACATCGGTAAAAACACCAAATCGACCATTATCTCGAAAGGGATCTCTGCCGGACATAGTCAGAACAGTTATCGCGGCTTAGTGAAAATCATGCCGACGGCAACCAATGCGCGCAATTTCACTCAGTGCGACTCAATGCTGATTGGCGCTAATTGTGGGGCGCATACCTTCCCGTATGTTGAGTGTCGTAACAATAGTGCGCAACTGGAACACGAGGCAACGACATCACGTATTGGTGAAGATCAACTGTTTTACTGCCTGCAACGCGGGATCAGCGAAGAAGACGCCATCTCGATGATTGTTAACGGTTTCTGCAAAGACGTGTTCTCGGAGCTGCCGTTGGAATTTGCCGTTGAAGCACAAAAACTCCTCGCCATCAGTCTTGAACACAGCGTCGGATAAGGAATAAACATGTTAAGTATTAAAGATTTACACGTCAGCGTGGAAGATAAAGCTATCCTGCGCGGATTAAGCCTCGACGTTCATCCCGGCGAAGTTCACGCCATTATGGGGCCAAACGGTTCGGGCAAAAGTACCTTATCGGCAACGCTTGCCGGGCGAGAAGATTATGAAGTGACGGGCGGCACGGTTGAGTTCAAAGGCAAAGATTTGCTTGCGCTGTCGCCGGAAGATCGCGCGGGCGAAGGCATCTTTATGGCCTTCCAGTATCCGGTGGAGATTCCAGGTGTCAGTAACCAGTTTTTCCTGCAAACGGCACTTAATGCGGTGCGCAGCTATCGCGGCCAGGAAACGCTCGACCGCTTTGATTTTCAGGATTTGATGGAAGAGAAAATCGCTCTCCTGAAGATGCCGGAAGATTTATTAACCCGTTCGGTAAACGTTGGTTTTTCCGGCGGCGAGAAAAAGCGCAACGATATTTTGCAAATGGCGGTGCTGGAACCGGAGTTATGCATTCTTGATGAGTCGGACTCCGGGCTGGATATTGACGCATTAAAAGTGGTCGCCGATGGCGTGAACTCGCTGCGTGATGGCAAGCGCTCATTCATCATTGTTACGCACTACCAACGCATTCTCGACTACATCAAGCCTGATTACGTTCATGTGCTATATCAGGGACGAATTGTGAAATCCGGCGATTTCACGTTGGTCAAACAACTGGAGGAGCAGGGTTATGGCTGGCTTACCGAACAGCAGTAACGCGCTGCAACAGTGGCATCACTTGTTTGAAGCTGAAGGGACAAAACGCTCCCCGCAAGCACAGCAGCATTTACAACAATTGCTGCGTACCGGACTGCCGACACGTAAACATGAAAACTGGAAATATACGCCGCTGGAAGGGCTGATCAATAGCCAGTTTGTCAGCATTGCGGGAGAGATATCCCCACAGCAGCGTGATGCCTTAGCGTTAACGTTAGACTCCGTGCGGCTGGTGTTTGTCGATGGGCGTTACGTGCCCGCACTGAGCGATGCAACTGAAGGCAGCGGATATGAAGTGAGCATTAACGACGACCGTCAGGGTTTACCCGACGCTATTCAGGCGGAAGTGTTTCTGCATTTGACGGAAAGCCTGGCACAAAGCGTGACGCATATCGCCGTGAAGCGCGGTCAACGGCCGGCAAAGCCATTGCTGTTAATGCATATCACCCAGGGCGTGGCAGGTGAAGAGGTGAACACTGCCCATTACCGACATCATCTGGATCTGGCGGAAGGTGCCGAAGCAACGGTGATCGAAAATTTTGTCAGCCTGAATGATGCTCGTCAATTTACCGGGGCACGGTTCACTATCAACGTCGCAGCGAATGCCCACTTGCAGCATATCAAGCTGGCGTTTGAAAACCCGCTCAGTCACCACTTTGCTCATAACGATTTGTTGCTGGCTGAGGATGCCACCGCATTTAGCCACAGTTTCCTGCTGGGTGGCGCAGTGTTACGACACAACACCAGTACGCAACTCAATGGCGAAAACAGCACGCTGCGGATCAATAGCCTGGCGATGCCGGTGAAAAACGAGGTGTGTGATACCCGTACCTGGCTGGAACACAATAAAGGTTTTTGTAACAGCCGACAGTTGCACAAAACTATCGTCAGCGACAAAGGCCGCGCGGTATTTAACGGTTTGATCAACGTCGCGCAGCACGCCATCAAAACGGATGGTCAGATGACCAACAACAATCTGCTGATGGGCAAACTGGCGGAAGTGGATACGAAACCGCAGCTGGAAATCTATGCAGATGATGTGAAATGCAGCCACGGCGCGACGGTGGGGCGTATTGATGATGAACAGATATTCTATCTGCGCTCGCGCGGGATCAATCAGCAGGATGCCCAGCAGATGATCATTTACGCCTTCGCTGCCGAACTGACGGAAGCACTGCGTGATGAGGGGCTTAAACAGCAGGTGCTGGCCCGAATCGGTCAA
>ENA-OUXB01000115-OUXB01000115.1-marine-metagenome-genome-assembly--contig:-NODE-115-length-6927-cov-5825.931825_pt1 | contig 6927 bp, 7 predicted proteins | sample MGYA00248459_ERZ584578 | MGnify/ENA primary metagenome ERZ584578 (study PRJEB26545, sample SAMN05421970) | marine metagenome | isolation source: Line P, North Pacific Ocean | place: Canada:British...
GATTACGCCAAGCTATTTAGGTGAGACTATAGAATACTCAAGCTTGCATGCCTGCAGGTCGACTCTAGAGGATCCCACAGTCATAGATTCAAGCTATCGTGGAAACATTATGGCATGTGTTGATAATGTTTCTGATGAAGATTATAAGGTGATACAAGGAACCCGCTTGTTTCAACTGTGTTCTCCTGATCTTTCTCCTATTAAGTTTTCTCTTGCAGAAGAAGATGAATTATCAAAAACTGAACGTGGGGACGGTGGGTTTGGATCGACTGGATTGTATGCTCAAGCAAATTTTGAGCTTCCGAAACAATTTGAAGCACTATTCAAGTAGACACTAACACTTTAACAAATTCGATGTCATATACTTTAATAGATATTTGTGGATTTTCATCTGAATTTATAGATCTAACCTTTATTACTTTGAACTTTGCTGGTGGCAAAAGAACCTCGAATTCTCCTTCAAAAACACCAGACGTTTTCCAAGGCAAAACAAGAACTGGAGTCTGTGGGTCAATTCTCAGTCTATAAATACAACAAGGATTCTTGCCACTAAAACGAGATGCAATCCAAGGAGCCATCGAAAAAGAATTAAACCCTTTCGAATTATAAGTTGACCCCTCTTTCATGTTTATCTGCCTCAGTTTATGTTTTTGGTTATTTCTCAATGAAGAATCCTTTTCATTCAAAGCAAAAATGGTATCATAATTTTCCTCTCCACGATAGACATAGAAATTCCGTTTGAACCTTGGCGCGTTCATGATAGTTGACTTGATATTAGTAATTGTATTTGTAAGTTCATCCATAGACTTTTTGTTTTTTTCAATATTCATGGTGAAAGATTTATCGATATCTTGTTTTGTCTTATTAGTGTATTTCATCAAGTTACTATCAGACGTAATATTACTTTTCTTTAGATACAGTCTGTCTGACACATTCAAACTAAAACTAATCTTTCCAGTTCGCATAAATTCGTTTATTTTTTCGTATTTAAAACCCTGATATTCTTGGATAGATTTCAATTTGTTTAAACCCGATTTATCTACATATTTGTCATGATACATCATTAACTTTAACGGTAATGCTTTCATTATAGTATCCTTTAGTTCTTTCTTTGATTTTGAACTTGGTTTAGATCTGAATAATAATTTTTCCGAAATTGTAAGTCTGTTTGCATCCATATTAGTCAAAGTCTTTTTGACTTGTTTCTCTAAAAATTCCAAATCCATATCTATGACCTATTATAACATATATACAAAAAAAATATCAACGTTGTCAAGTGCTTCTATACATATATTTTATATACATATAGTATAAGATGCCTAAAGTGAAAAAGTCACAGTCCAAGACGCTTCGTCGAAAACCTAGTAACAAAAAGACACATCGCAAGAAACCAAAGAAAACTCGCGTGTCCAAAAGGAAAAAGAAGGGTGGCACGATGAGTGCACTTACAAAAATGAAACTCAATAATTTTCTTAGAAATAGAGGTTACAGTGACTATCAAATAATGAGAATGACCCACGAGGAAAGAGTGAGATTAGCAAAGAATTTTATGGATAACGAAAGGATGGTAAATAGTATGCCTTACGCTCCAACAACCCCAATCAATTACTAGATTATCGCAATCAACCAAACCGGTATAAAAACAAGTTCATCTCATGTTCATAACAATTTATATGTATAATCATGGATGAAATTCTAGAAAGACTGAAACAGATTGAAAACAAAATTTGTAGTAAAAATGAAGAAAACAAGCCAACTATCATTAATATTCTCGAAAAACGAAAGCGAAAGTTGGAGAAAGAAAACGACAATTTGAAGAAGACAAATGAAATGCTGAATTATAAACTGGATCAGTTGACTAGAGATAGACGCTTCAAAATCACAAAATCGAAGAAAACGTATGAAATAAGAGATAACCTCATATTTTCAGATGGAATAGAGATTGGTTATTTTGTTGATTCTGTGGAATCAGGAATAATCTCGTAAAGTGTCACGAACTCGGGCACATAACTCATTTTCTTCAAGCAAATTTGTTATCAGTTTTTTCATCATTTTTACAAAAAACCTTACGGTTCATCAAAATTTACTCACCATCATGATACCAAGGAGCATTTTCAAGATTGAAATTTCTAGCATCTTTAAACATAAAACTCATAGAAGTAACATTAGAAACATACCAATCTACAACAGATTGATTGAAACTATCAGCACCATTAAACATCCTATTCATATTAGTCACTTTAGAAGTATCCCACCCACCAATAGGTTGATTGAAATGAACGCACAGGCGAAACATTTCACTCATATCAGTTACACTCGAAGTATTCCATTTAGAAATATCTTGATTGAAATTTTCAGCACCCCAGAACATAGTTTCCATATTAGTTACACTCGAAGTATTCCATTTAGAAATATCTTGATTGAAATTTATAGCACCCCAGAACATACTATGCATATCAGTTACACTCGAAGTATTCCATTTAGAAATATCTTGATTGAAATCATAAGCCTCAAAGAACATACTATGCATATCAGTTACACTCGAAGTATCCCATTCTCCAATGAATTGATTAAAACGTTTAGCCATACAGAACATATCTTCCATAGTAATTGCACTAGAAGTATCCCATTCTTCAATAGGTTGATTGAAATATGTAGTATTCGCAAACATGCTACTCATATAAATAACATTAGAAACATCCCATTCTCCAATGGGTTGATTAAAACTTAGAGCACAACAAAACATACATTCCATAGTAGTCACTTTAGAAGTGTCCCAGTCTCCAATGAGCTGATTGAAACTTTGAGCACTACAAAACATTTCACTCATATCAGTCACTTTAGAAGTATCCCACCCACCAATAGGTTGATTGAAATGAACGCACTTGCAAAACATTCCACTCATATCAGTAACATTTGAAACATTCCATCCTCCAATAGGTTGGTTGAAATTTTGAGCTTCTTTAAACATAGATTCCATATCAATAACTTTGGAAACATTCCATCCTGAAATGTCTTGGTTAAAATATTTGCAATTTTTGAATAGACACACCATAATAGTAACATTAGAAACATCCCATCCAGAAATATCTTGATTGAAATTTTTATAATCAGAGAATAGACACGACATATTAGTAACATTTGATGTATCCCAATCTTCAATCTTACCATACTTTTTGATAATAACAGCCTTTTTCTTACCACCTTTACGGTAGTCTTTGACAGCAATACGAATTGTGTCATTCTCTAATGCCAAGATAATAAAAGGAACAATCTCGTAAAGTGCCACTAAATCAGGCACATAACTCATTTTTATTCAAGTAAATTTGTTGTGAAATAATATGAGGTTTCAAGGTCATTTTTTCATCATTTTTGTAAAAAAACCTTACGGTTCATCAAAATTTACTCACCATCATGATACCAAGGAGCATTTTCAAGATTGAAATCATTAGCATCTGTAAACATCTTACTCATATCAGTTACACTAGAAGTATCCCAACCTACAATAGGTTGATTGAAATTATCAGCATACATAAACATCCTGTTCATATCGGTCACTTTAGAAGTATCCCACCCCCCAATAGGTTGATTGAAATTAATGCACTCGCGAAACATTTCACTCATATTGGTTACATTAGAAACATCCCAATTTCCAATTGGTTGATTGAATCCAAACGCAATATAGAACATACAATGCATATCAGTTACATTTGTAGTATTCCATTTAGATATATCTTGATTGAAAATACTAGCACCCCAGAACATACATTGACTTGAAGTCAAGTTTGAAGTGTCCCAGTCCCCAATAGGTTGATTGAAACTTACAGCATTATTAAACATAGAATGCATATCAGTTACATTAGAAACATTCCAGTTTCCAATAGGTTGATTGAAACTTTCAGCACCACAGAACATTTCTTCCATATAAATAACATTAGAAGTATCCCATTCTTCAATAGGTTGATTGAAATTTTCAGCACCCTCGAACATACAATTCATATTAGTTACATTTGAAGTATCCCATTTACCAATGGGTTGATTGAAACTTTCAGCACCATAGAACATACTTTGCATATTAGTAACATTAGAAGTATCCCAAACCCCAATAGGTTGATTGAAACTTTTAGCATAACAGAACATACAATTCATATCAGGTACACAAGAAGTATCCCATCCTGAAATGTCTTGATTGAAATTTTCAGCACGGTTAAACATATAAGACATATTAGTTACACTAGAAGTGTCCCATTCCCCAATAGGTTGATTGAAATTTTCAGCACCACGGAACACAGATTCCATATCAGTAACTTTTGAAACATTCCATTCTCCAATAGGTTGGTCGAAACTTTCAGCACCTTCAAACATAGATTCCATATCAATAACTTTGGAAACATTCCATCCTGAAATGTCTTGGTTAAAATATTTGCAATTTTTGAATAGACACATCATATTAGCCACATTAGAAGTATCCCATTTCGAAATATCTTCATTAAAATCATAATAATCATATTTATGGAATAGATTAGACATATCCGTAACATTTGTTGTGTTCCAATCTTCCATCTTACCATATTTCTTGATAATAGCAGCCCTTTTCTTACCACCTTTACGGTAGTATTTGACAGCAACACGAATACTTTCGTTGTCTAATGCCAAGATAATAAAAGGGTTGATCTCGTAAAGTGCCACTAAATCAGGCACATAACTCATTTTTATTCAAGTAAATTTGTTGTGAAATCATATAAGGTTTCAAGGTCGTTTTTTCATCATTTTTACAAAAAACCTTTAAAAAAAGTAAAAATGATTCCAGAACTTCATATAAGATATGACATATTCTAAAGATGGGTAATAATAAAGTTTTAAACGCTATTGAAATCGAATTTGAGAAGAACAGATCGAAAGTAGTTCGAGACTTCCGATAATAAATTGAATCCAAATAAAGTTTCTAATCATTACGCTTGTATTGTCGTTGGCGGAAAAATCTTGTCAACTGGGTTTTCGAGCTTAGCTGGATGTTCCCGTTATTGTAAAACTTGCGTAACCCGTCACGCCGAAGTAGATGTAATTTCAAAGGTCAAAGATAAAAAACGCCTTAAAAAAGCTGTTCTGTATAGTATCCGTTATGCTTATGAATGTGATGGCACACCTTACATAGCAAATGGCAAACCATGTCTAAGTTGTAAAAAGATTGCCGAGAGCTTTGGAATCAAGTCAGTCGTTTATTCAAATAAAGACGGGATTTTAGTTAAGGAATCACTTAATGATTTGGATTGCAAGCACACAACCGGGACGATCATAAGAATGAACCGGGAAAATTCAAATCAAATCCAATTCCAGAGATCAAAGACTAGAAAAAAATAAAATTTTCTTCACAAAACGGTGAAGTTTTTTAATTCAATTCAAGGATCCGTTTCAGGTGGTTCAAAGTTTTTTTTAGTAATTTCAAATAAGACATCGGCAGTAAGCATTACATCATCTAATGCTCGATGAGTCTGTACAATATCCTTTTTAAATAGCATCTTGTGTAAAGGTTCCAGTTTTATATGCGTCAAATTCATTTTTCTCTTCGCTAGTTCCATCACGCACTTAGCTTTTCCCTCGTCCATTTTTTCTTTAATCGCGCTAATCATATCGCAATGATTCGATCGATACGCTTCGGCAAGAACAATATTCACATCAAAATTAATATTATAAGCAAATATCTTATTACACGCCTTAATGTCGTCAGCGAATTCACTAAGAGCATTCCTAATATCAATACCTTCTTCTACACAAGTCTGATGTTGAATGCCGTGAATATGTGAGTTATCGATCGTAAAGCCATTCGGAACAATCAAGTTGTTCACTTCTTTGACGGTAATCCATTTTCCACGCTCGTTCTTCTTGTAAAGTGCGTAACCAATTTCGATGATTCTTGCTGAATCGTAATAATTAAACTTCTTGGGGTTCAAATGATACCTTCCACCGGCAAGCGTAGGCAATCCACTCGTTTCAGTATCAAATATTAGAATCATTTCCGTTATAATTTAAGATATATAAGTTAATTCTATAAAAAACGCACTCACAGTCAATAGATTGTATCAATCATTTTTCATTTTTCATTTTGTCGGTTTTCGTTTTTTTCACTTCTCAGAAAAGAAATATATGTATAGCTAATGAAGTCAATTAACATTACTAAATCACTTTTACACAATTTTCTTAAGAGTGGACTACTTTTGGCGGTATTGTTAACTATATTGGAATACATTAGTCAATCTGTTGACCTAGTAAGTTTTTACTCTTTTTTGAGTGGAAGTTTTATCCTGATAGCATTTTTCCAATATCATATCATCGATGTATCAAATAAAGACGCTACTCATAGCTTTCTTGTCCACTCAATAATAGGCGGTATTTTGTGGGTTTTTTATTCGGTTCTCATGTATGTCGGGCATACAAATAATTTGGGGGTGCAAAATGTAATTTTATCAACGTTCATCACATTTTCGGTAATAACATTGATTTATTACAACTTGATCATAAACGACGTTTTTGATTTTTTAGTGTAAAAACTACAGGCAAAATCACTGACTCTCGTCTTGCGTCTTGCGTCTCGCGTCTCGCGTCTCGCGTCTTGCTTTATGACCTATCGTTAAGATGAAAATTTAACAGGAAGAACTTTGAAACAAATCAAGCTTCTAATGTAGAAGCCGGGCAAGGTTGAACGTATGCGAATGTGAAAACCTTTGTGAGATTTATCACATAAAAAATCATCACTTGTTAATATATTATTCAAAGTAATACGATTTCATCCAAAGTAATAGTAAAGATATTATAAATAGTATAATCAGTATAGTATAAATAGTATAATACTCTTCCTCTTCCTCTTCCTCTTCCTCTTCCTCTTCCTCTTCCTCTTCCTCTTCCTCTTCCTCTTCCTCTTCCTCTTCC
>ENA-OUXB01000123-OUXB01000123.1-marine-metagenome-genome-assembly--contig:-NODE-123-length-6768-cov-3.072784_pt1 | contig 6768 bp, 6 predicted proteins | sample MGYA00248459_ERZ584578 | MGnify/ENA primary metagenome ERZ584578 (study PRJEB26545, sample SAMN05421970) | marine metagenome | isolation source: Line P, North Pacific Ocean | place: Canada:British Columbia...
TGGAATCCGGCACTGGAGTTTACCGAATCGTGCACCGGTACACTGGTTGGATGGCATCGCGCATTTTGCCTGCGCCTGACCGCCGGGCGCGGGACTGCGCACCAGCCGGGACGGATGCTTGCACTGAAAGAGGGCGGACGCACCACAGGCGTCGCCTATCGACTGCCAGAAGAGACGCTGGAGCAGGAACTAACCCTGTTGTGGAAGCGAGAGATGATTACCGGCTGTTATCTGCCAACCTGGTGTCAGCTTGATCTTGATGATGGACGCACAGTAAACGCCATTGTGTTTATTATGGACCCGCGACATCCAGAATATGAATCTGATACTCGCGCTCAGGTCATCGCGCCGTTGATTGCGGCGGCGAGCGGTCCGCTGGGAACCAACGCACAATACCTGTTTTCACTGGAACAGGAGCTTATCAAACTGGGAATGCAGGACGATGGGCTGAATGATTTGCTGGTATCGGTAAAAAAACTGCTGGCGGAGAATTTTCCGGATGGTGTGTTACGTCCGGGATTCGCCTGAGTAAACTTCCCGCATAGTGGGGCGTCAGACGCCCCCTCAAACATTAAAATGTGAGCACTTTATCGGCTGACAGCGTCCATTGCGCCAGTTCCACAAGAGTACCGATTTCCACCCCATCAATCAGAGGAAGTGTACTAATCCCGCGCCCGTCGGTACAGGTTTTGCACAATTTCACCGGTACATTCTGAGCGGTAAGGATCTCCAGCATTTGCTGAATGTTGTAGCCTTCCCCTGGTTTTTGCCCGCGCAACCCGGCTGTGACCGCATCAGACATGAGGAACAGACGCAGATCCAGATTGCTCTCCTGCTCTCGTAACGCAATGGCCAGCCGCAAGCTGTTAAACAAGGATTCGCTCCCGTAAGGTGCGCCATTGGCAACGATCACGATTTTTTGCATTATTTACTCCTGTATTCAGGGAATTAGACACTCATCTTCTATCTTACTGCTTCTGCAGCGTCTGACCAATCGGTCACATTTTTAAGGATTTTCCTGAAAGCGCGAGAAAATACGACAAAAGTTGCCAGTAATCGTTATTCTTTAAGGCTATGGTTTTTCATTATTACCGGAAGTTACCGACGTTTTGAGCCGTTTCGTTCCTCGCATTATCCCGTTTTATTTACTCTTGCTTGTAGCAGGCGGTACAGCTAACGCACAATCTACCTTCGAGCAAAAAGCGGCAAATCCCTTTGATAATAACAATGATGGTCTGCCGGATTTAGGCATGGCTCCCGAAAATCATGATGGGGAAAAACACTTTGCTGAAATTGTGAAAGATTTCGGCGAAACCAGTATGAATGATAACGGGCTGGATACTGGCGAGCAGGCAAAAGCTTTCGCATTGGGAAAAGTCCGCGACGCGCTTAGTCAACAGGTTAATCAGCACGTAGAGTCCTGGCTATCACCGTGGGGAAATGCCAGTGTTGACGTCAAAGTGGATAACGAAGGACATTTCACCGGCAGTCGTGGAAGCTGGTTTGTGCCGTTACAAGATAATGATCGTTATCTCACCTGGAGCCAGCTTGGTCTTACTCAGCAGGATAATGGGTTGGTGAGCAATGTGGGCGTTGGGCAACGCTGGGCGCGCGGCAACTGGCTGGTGGGTTATAACACTTTTTATGACAACTTGCTGGACGAAAATCTTCAGCGAGCGGGCTTTGGTGCCGAAGCGTGGGGCGAATATTTGCGATTATCGGCAAACTTTTATCAGCCGTTTGCTGCATGGCATGAACAGACAGCCACGCAGGAACAACGGATGGCGCGCGGGTACGACCTGACAGCTCGGATGCGCATGCCGTTCTATCAACACCTCAATACCAGTGTCAGCCTAGAACAGTATTTTGGTGATCGTGTTGATTTGTTTAACTCTGGTACGGGTTATCACAATCCCGTCGCGTTGAGTCTGGGATTAAATTACACCCCTGTGCCATTAGTCACTGTGACGGCCCAGCATAAACAGGGTGAAAGTGGCGAAAATCAAAATAACCTCGGGCTGAATCTTAATTACCGCTTTGGTGTACCGCTCAAAAAACAACTTTCTGCGGGCGAGGTTGCCGAAAGTCAGTCGTTACGTGGTAGTCGCTATGACAATCCGCAGCGAAATAATCTACCGACTCTTGAGTACCGACAGCGAAAAACGTTAACGGTGTTTCTGGCGACACCGCCGTGGGATCTAAAACCTGGCGAAACAGTGCCGCTGAAATTACAAATCCGCAGTCGTTACGGTATTCGGCAACTGATTTGGCAGGGCGATACGCAGATATTAAGTTTGACGCCGGGCGCACAAGCCAACAGCGCGGAGGGCTGGACGCTGATCATGCCTGACTGGCAGAACGGGGAAGGGGCAAGCAATCACTGGCGATTGTCTGTGGTGGTGGAAGATAACCAGGGGCAGCGTGTCTCCTCCAATGAGATCACGCTAACGCTTGTCGAACCGTTCGATGCATTGTCAAACGACGAACTGCGCTGGGAACCGTAATCAGAAAATGCGCTCCTGATGCACCCATACCGCTGCTTCCACGCGAGACTTGAGCTTCATTTTCTTCAGCATGTGCTTGACGTGCACTTTTACTGTGCTTTCGGTGATATCCAGGCGGCGGGCAATCATCTTGTTCGGCAAACCCTGGGCAATCAGCTTGAGAATATCGCGCTCGCGTGGGGTTAACTGGTTAACATCGCGCTCAGTAGTGGCACGGTTAGCGCGCAAGCTGGCGGCCAGAACAGGCGTTAATGCTTCGCTTAATACCATTTCGCCAGCAGCTGCCTGATGCAATGCTTTCAGCAGATCTTCCGGTTCCATATCTTTTAACAGATAGCCATCCGCGCCGCGTTTCAGTGCGGTGACCACATCTTCTTCATGGTTAGAGACGCTGAATACCACAATGCGCCCTGAGAGGGACTTTTCGCGCAGTTTATCCAGCGTTTCCAGACCGTTCATGCCGGGCATATTGAGATCTAACAGGATCAGATCGGGATCAAGAGACTCCGCCAGTTCAATACCCTGTTCGCCATTACTCGCTTCGCCAACCACGGTGATATCTGGTGCCATACTGATAAGCTGTTTTACGCCAGTTCGCAGCATCGGGTGATCGTCAATCAGCAGGATAGTAGCCGGTTCCTGATTACTCATGGGTATCTCCTTGGACGTCTGTGAAAGTTTTTTCGGGAATAAAGGTGACCACCACTTCGGTGCCACCTGATTCACGACGGCGGACGCGGCAATCGCCTCGTAAACTTTGCGCACGATCGCGCATTATTATCATGCCGTAGTGATTGCTGCGGATGGCATTTTCAGGCACGCCGCAGCCGTTATCCTGGACGGTCAGTTTGACCTGATTATCGTTTTGCGCCACCGTCACCACGACTTCACTCGCTTGCGAATGTTTGAGGGCGTTACTTAATGCCTCACGGGCAATTTGCAACAAGTGGATTGCCTGATGCGAAGGCACCAGGCGAGGCGGCAATTGATAATCCAGCTTCACCGGGAAGCCAAATTTGGCGCTGTACTCTTCGCAACTCGCCTCCAGCGCCGGACGTAATCCAGGCTCGGTGAGCTGCAAGCGGAATGTGGTGAGCAATTCACGCAACTGCGCCCAGGATGCATTCAGTTCGTTACGGATCTGACTTAACAGTTCGCGGCTGCTTTCTGGCAGCGCATCGCCCTGCATCTGTAAACAACTCACCTGCATCTTCATGCAAGAGAGAGATTGGGCAATAGAATCATGCAGTTCGCGCGCAATGGTGGCACGCTCTTCCATCACGATCAACTGTTGCTGACGTTCCTGATGGCGATCCAGCGCCAGCGTGGCGGTGAGTTGTTCAACCAGGGTATCCACCAGTTGTTGTTGATCATGGCTAAGATGACGCCCCTGCGGCAGGGTCGCCAGCAAAATACCGTACTGCGTATGAGAGTCAGCCAGCCGCCACTTCAGGGTCGTGCCGCGATCACCAACGGGTAATACGCCGCGCGGGCAGAGCTGGCAGCCTTTATCATCACAAGTCATATCTGGCTGGCAGGTAAACTCCTGATGATTCTCTTCATCATCAGTGTCATACACCCGCAATTCGATATCACGTAGCAGGGTTAAATTCTGTAAGCCGTTGAGTACAGGTGACAGGCGTTCACACAGCGGGGCGCGGGAATGCAAACGGCGGTTAGCCTGCCATAAAAAAGAGAGGATCTGATTTTTATGCTCCAGCCCGGCGGTTTTCTCCTGAACCCGCTGCTCAAGTACGGCATAACTTTCGGCCAGTTCTGCAGACATATTGTTCAACGCAGTTCCAAGCATCGCCATTTCGTTGCGCCCGCTGATGTTTGCGCGTTGGGTAAAATCGCGATGACTGACGGCACTCGCCATTGCCAGCAGTTGCCGCCACGGTTGTAGCAGTCGCGCCCGCAACCAGATAATAGTGAACACCAGTAAAAGTGCCATAAATACCGCCATTACCCGATGGACCAGTACCACTGTCTCGATGCGCATTTCCGTGGTGCGGTCAAAACCAGATACCAGTTGATCAAGCCCGGCAACAAACTGGCTGACATCCGCTGACACCGTTTCTCGGTTTTGTGCACGCATCAGCGCAGGGATCAGTTCATTACGCCAGTAATCTTGTAAACCCTGTAATTGCGCCAGTTGTCCGTCTCGTTCTGCTGCTCGAGTCAACTCGGCGCTAAATGCCGTTTGTTCCATCTCTTTAATTAAGGGCTTGTCTTTCTCGCTTAATGGCACTGCCGCCAACAGACGGTAACTTTGCATGCGCAGCGATCCCGCTTTGTTGATCGCATGGGCGCTGCCCTGAACGCCTTGCACCAGCCAGCCAGAAACCGCCATCCCTGCCAGTCCAATAGCAGTAGAAAGCAACACAATAAGCGCAACCTGATTAACCAGGGTGAGCGGAGAGAGACAACGTTTAAGCATGTAAACCTCTTCCTTCAGGCTTTAAATGAGCAATAACCTTAATGAATGTGACGATACATTCTGGAATGGCAGTATTCTCGGCTATTGGCTGAAGTATACCCATACCCGGAAAGAGTTACTCCTTATTTGCCGTGTGGTTAGTCGCTTTACATCGGTAAGGGTAGGGATTTTACAGCACCGTGAAAAATCTCATAATTTTTATGAAGTCACTGTACTCACTATGGGTAATGATAAATATCAATGATAGATAAAGTTATCTTATCGTTTGATTTACATCAAATTGCCTTTAGCTACAGACACTAAGGTGGCAGACATCGAAACGAGTATCAGAGGTGTCTATGAGTCACTCATCCGCCCCCGAAAGGGCTACTGGAGCTGTCATTACAGATTGGCGACCGGAAGATCCTGCGTTCTGGCAACAACGCGGTCAACGTATTGCCAGCCGCAACCTGTGGATTTCCGTTCCCTGTCTGCTGCTGGCGTTTTGCGTATGGATGTTGTTCAGCGCTGTTGCGGTGAACCTACCGAAAGTCGGCTTTAATTTTACGACCGATCAGCTATTTATGTTGACTGCGCTGCCTTCGGTTTCTGGCGCGTTATTACGTGTTCCATACTCCTTTATGGTTCCTATCTTCGGTGGTCGTCGCTGGACGGCGTTCAGCACCGGTATTCTGATTATTCCTTGCGTCTGGCTGGGTTTTGCCGTGCAGGATACCTCCACGCCTTATAGCGTCTTCATCATCATCTCTCTGCTATGCGGCTTTGCTGGCGCGAACTTCGCATCCAGTATGGCAAACATCAGCTTCTTCTTTCCGAAACAGAAGCAGGGTGGCGCGCTGGGTCTGAATGGTGGTCTGGGAAACATGGGCGTCAGCGTCATGCAGTTGGTTGCTCCGCTGGTGGTATCACTGTCGATTTTCGCAGTATTTGGTAGCCAGGGCGTCAAACAGCCGGATGGGACTGAGCTGTATCTGGCGAATGCGTCCTGGATATGGGTGCCGTTCCTTGCCATCTTCACCATTGCGGCGTGGTTTGGCATGAACGATCTTGCTACCTCGAAAGCCTCCATCAAGGAGCAGTTGCCGGTACTCAAACGGGGTCATCTGTGGATTATGAGCCTGCTGTATCTGGCAACCTTCGGCTCCTTCATCGGCTTCTCCGCGGGCTTTGCAATGCTGTCAAAAACGCAGTTCCCGGATGTTCAGATTCTGCAATACGCTTTCTTCGGGCCGTTTATTGGTGCGCTGGCGCGTTCTGCAGGTGGTGCATTATCTGACCGTCTGGGCGGAACTCGTGTCACGCTGGTGAACTTTATTCTGATGGCGATTTTCAGCGGCCTGCTGTTCCTGACCTTACCGACTGACGGGCAGGGCGGAAGCTTCATGGCGTTCTTCGCGGTCTTCCTGGCGCTGTTCCTGACAGCTGGGCTGGGTAGTGGTTCCACTTTCCAGATGATTTCAGTGATCTTCCGTAAACTGACAATGGATCGCGTGAAAGCAGAAGGGGGTTCTGACGAACGTGCGATGCGTGAAGCGGCAACCGACACGGCGGCGGCGCTGGGTTTCATCTCTGCGATTGGCGCGATTGGTAGCTTCTTTATCCCGAAAGCGTTTGGTAGCTCGCTGGCATTAACGGGTTCGCCAGTCGGCGCAATGAAGGTATTTTTGATTTTCTATATCGCCTGCGTAGTGATTACCTGGGCGGTATATGGTCGGCATTCTAAAAAATAAACCGTTACTCGTCATACTTCGGGTTACATGTGCTGCGGCTGCGTTCATTCACCCCAGTCACTTACTTTAGTAAGCTCCTGGGATTCATTCACTT
>ENA-OUXB01000418-OUXB01000418.1-marine-metagenome-genome-assembly--contig:-NODE-418-length-3244-cov-3.326176_pt1 | contig 3244 bp, 3 predicted proteins | sample MGYA00248459_ERZ584578 | MGnify/ENA primary metagenome ERZ584578 (study PRJEB26545, sample SAMN05421970) | marine metagenome | isolation source: Line P, North Pacific Ocean | place: Canada:British Columbia...
GCTGCTCAACGACAAAGGCTATCAGGAAGTGATCACCTACAGCTTCGTTGATCCGAAAGTGCAGCAGATGATCCATCCAGGCGTTGAAGCCTTACTGCTGCCAAGCCCGATCTCTGTTGAAATGTCAGCAATGCGTCTTTCTCTGTGGACTGGCCTGCTGGCAACCGTGGTGTACAACCAGAACCGTCAGCAGAACCGTGTGCGCATTTTCGAAAGCGGTCTGCGTTTCGTACCAGATACTCAGGCACCGTTGGGCATTCGTCAGGATCTGATGTTAGCCGGTGTGATTTGCGGTAACCGTTACGAAGAGCACTGGAACCTGGCAAAAGAGACCGTTGATTTCTATGATTTGAAAGGCGATCTTGAATCCGTTCTCGACCTGACCGGTAAACTGAATGAGGTTGAGTTCCGTGCAGAAGCGAATCCGGCACTGCATCCGGGGCAATCCGCAGCGATTTATCTGAAAGGTGAACGTATTGGTTTTGTTGGGGTTGTTCATCCTGAACTGGAACGTAAACTGGATCTTAACGGTCGCACTCTGGTGTTCGAACTGGAGTGGAACAAGCTCGCAGACCGCGTGGTGCCTCAGGCGCGCGAGATTTCTCGCTTCCCGGCGAACCGTCGTGACATCGCGGTGGTGGTCGCAGAAAACGTTCCCGCAGCGGATATTTTATCCGAATGTAAGAAAGTTGGCGTAAATCAGGTAGTTGGCGTAAACTTATTTGACGTGTACCGCGGTAAGGGTGTTGCGGAGGGGTATAAGAGCCTCGCCATAAGCCTGATCCTGCAAGATACCAGCCGTACACTCGAAGAAGAGGAGATTGCCGCTACCGTCGCCAAATGTGTAGAGGCATTAAAAGAGCGATTCCAGGCATCATTGAGGGATTGAACCTATGGCGCTTACAAAAGCTGAAATGTCAGAATATCTGTTTGATAAGCTTGGGCTTAGCAAGCGGGATGCCAAAGAACTGGTTGAACTGTTTTTCGAAGAGATCCGTCGCGCTCTGGAAAACGGCGAACAGGTGAAACTCTCTGGTTTTGGTAACTTCGATCTGCGTGATAAGAATCAACGCCCGGGACGTAACCCGAAAACGGGCGAGGATATTCCCATTACAGCACGGCGCGTGGTGACCTTCAGACCCGGGCAGAAGTTAAAAAGCCGGGTCGAAAACGCTTCGCCCAAAGACGAGTAATCTGATCTAACTAAAAAGGCCGCTCTGCGGCCTTTTTTCTTTTCACTGTCGAAGAGTCACCGTAAAATCAACGCCATGACACTTCAGCAGAACGGATACCATGCTGACACTTGCCCGCCAACAACAGCGACAAAATATTCGCTGGTTATTATGCCTGTCAGTTTTGATGCTGCTGGCGCTTCTCTTAAGCCTTTGCGCCGGTGAACAATGGATCTCGCCAGGTGACTGGTTTACTCCTCGTGGCGAACTGTTCGTCTGGCAAATTCGCCTGCCACGTACGCTGGCTGTATTGCTGGTTGGTGCGGCGCTGGCTATATCCGGCGCTGTAATGCAGGCGTTGTTTGAAAATCCTCTGGCAGAACCTGGACTACTTGGCGTCTCTAACGGCGCAGGCGTGGGGCTTATCGCCGCGGTATTGCTTGGGCAAGGGCAACTCCCCAACTGGGCGCTAGGGCTGTGTGCGATTGCTGGCGCGCTTATCATCACTTTAATACTCTTACGTTTCGCCCGTCGTCATCTTTCGACCAGTCGGTTATTGCTGGCTGGCGTTGCATTAGGGATTATCTGTAGCGCACTAATGACGTGGGCTATCTACTTTTCCACCTCAGTTGATTTGCGTCAGCTGATGTACTGGATGATGGGCGGTTTTGGCGGCGTAGACTGGCGGCAAAGCTGGCTGATGCTGGCATTGATCCCCGTGTTGTTGTGGATCTGTTGTCAGTCCAGGCCGATGAATATGTTAGCACTTGGCGAGATCTCGGCGCGGCAACTGGGTTTACCCCTGTGGTTCTGGCGCAATGTGCTGGTGGCAGCGACCGGCTGGATGGTTGGCGTCAGTGTGGCGCTGGCGGGTGCTATCGGCTTTATTGGTCTGGTGATCCCCCCTATTCTCCGGTTGTGTGGTTTAACCGATCATCGCGTATTACTTCCCGGCTGCGCGCTGGCAGGGGCGAGCGCATTGCTGCTGGCCGATATTGTAGCGCGCCTGGCATTAGCTGCCGCAGAGCTGCCTATTGGCGTGGTCACCGCAACGTTAGGTGCGCCGGTGTTTATCTGGTTATTGTTAAAAGCAGGACGTTAGCCGCAAAAAGACGGTCTATGATTAAAAGCTAAGATTTTTACTGACCACACCCAGGAGAAACGATGCAAGATTCCATTCTGACGACCGTAGTGAAAGATATCGACGGTGAAGTGACCACGCTGGAGAAGTTCGCCGGTAATGTGCTGTTGATTGTCAATGTCGCCTCAAAGTGTGGCTTAACGCCGCAATATGAGCAGTTGGAGAATATTCAGAAAGCCTGGGTCGATCGAGGTTTTATGGTGCTGGGATTCCCGTGCAACCAGTTTCTGGAACAAGAACCGGGCAGCGATGAAGAGATTAAAACTTACTGTACCACCACATGGGGGGTGACGTTCCCGATGTTCAGTAAGATTGAAGTTAATGGCGAAGGACGCCATCCGCTGTATCAAAAATTGATTGCCGCAGCGCCGACCGCAGTCGCGCCGGAAGAGAGCGGATTCTATGCCCGTATGGTCAGCAAAGGCCGTGCACCGCTGTACCCGGATGATATTTTATGGAATTTTGAAAAATTCCTGGTTGGCAGGGACGGAAAAGTCATCCAGCGTTTTTCCCCGGATATGACGCCGGAAGATCCCATTGTGATGGAAAGCATTAAACTGGCGTTGGCAAAATAATGTCTATTGTGATGCAGTTACAAGATGTTGCGGAATCTACCCGCCTGGGGCCGCTTTCTGGCGAGGTTCGGGCTGGGGAGATCCTGCACCTGGTGGGGCCGAATGGCGCGGGTAAGAGTACCTTACTGGCGCGAATGGCCGGAATGACCAGCGGTAAGGGAAGCATTCAGTTCGCGGGGCAACCACTGGAAGCATGGTCCGCAACAAAACTCGCGCTGCATCGCGCCTATCTTTCACAACAGCAGACGCCGCCGTTTGCAACGCCGGTCTGGCACTACCTGACACTGCATCAGCACGATAAAACGCGTACCGAACTACTGAATGATGTCGCAGGGGCGCTGGCTCTTGATGACAAA
>ENA-OUXB01000472-OUXB01000472.1-marine-metagenome-genome-assembly--contig:-NODE-472-length-2984-cov-2.562092_pt1 | contig 2984 bp, 6 predicted proteins | sample MGYA00248459_ERZ584578 | MGnify/ENA primary metagenome ERZ584578 (study PRJEB26545, sample SAMN05421970) | marine metagenome | isolation source: Line P, North Pacific Ocean | place: Canada:British Columbia...
ACACCCTTCTTGGTGCGCACCACTACCGCCTTCAGCACATCACCTTTTTTGACCTTACCACGCGGAATTGCTTCTTTGATGGTGATCTTGATGATGTCGCCTACGCCTGCGTAGCGACGGTGCGAGCCACCCAGAACCTTGATACACATTACGCGACGTGCACCGGAGTTGTCGGCGACGTTCAGCATAGTCTGTTCTTGGATCATTTTAGTGCTCCGCTAATGTCAACTACTACTGAGACCCGAAAATCAGGTCGTTAAAAATCCCCATATCGAGGGCGCGGCATTATAACACCGCTTCAAGGATATGGGTAGAAAAAATAAACGGCTCATTTCTGAGCCGTTTATTCGTATTGAGAGAGTGTACTGTATTACAGAACCGCTTTCTCTACAACGCGAACCAGCGTCCAGGATTTAGTCTTGGACAGCGGACGGCATTCGCGGATTTCAACCACGTCACCGATACCGCATTCGTTGTTCTCGTCATGTACGTGCAGTTTGGTCGTACGCTTGATGAATTTACCGTAGATCGGGTGTTTCACAAAACGTTCGATAGCAACAACAATGGATTTCTCCATTTTGTCGCTAACAACGCGACCTTGCAGAGTACGGATTTTATCGGTCATTACGCACCCGCCTTCTCGTTCAGTAAAGTCTTAACGCGTGCGACATCGCGACGCACTTGCTTCAACAGGTGAGACTGTTGCAGCTGGCCACTTGCAGCCTGCATACGCAGGTTGAACTGCTCACGCAGCAGGTTCAGCAGCTCGGTGTTCAGCTCTTCAACGCTCTTCTCACGCAGCTCTTTTGCTTTCATTACATCACCGTCTTAGTTACAAAGGTGGTTTTAATCGGCAGTTTCGCTGCTGCCAGCTTGAATGCTTCACGGGCCAGCTCTTCCGGAACACCGTCCATTTCATACAGGACTTTACCCGGCTGAATCAAGGCAACCCAATACTCCACGTTACCTTTACCTTTACCCATACGCACTGCCAGCGGCTTTTCAGTGATCGGTTTGTCCGGGAACACACGGATCCAGATCTTACCTTGACGCTTAACTGCACGGGTCATAGCACGACGTGCTGCTTCGATCTGACGGGCAGTCAGACGACCACGGCCAACAGCTTTCAGACCGAAGCTGCCGAAGCTAACATCCGTACCCTGCGCCAGACCGCGGTTACGGCCTTTGTGCATTTTACGGAATTTTGTACGCTTTGGTTGTAACATCAGCGACGCTCCTTATTTACGGCCTTTACGCTGCTGCTTTTTAGGCTGAGCAGCCGGTTTTTCCGGTTGTTCAACAGCAGCCATACCACCCAGGATCTCGCCTTTGAAGATCCACACTTTAACGCCGATTACACCGTAAGTGGTGTGCGCTTCAGAGGTGTTGTAGTCGATGTCAGCACGCAGAGTGTGCAGCGGTACGCGACCTTCGCGGTACCATTCGGTACGTGCGATTTCCGCGCCGCCCAGACGGCCGCTAACTTCAACTTTAATACCTTTAGCGCCCAGACGCATTGCGTTCTGTACAGCACGCTTCATAGCACGACGGAACATAACGCGACGTTCCAGCTGAGAAGTGATGCTGTCAGCAACCAGTTTTGCGTCCAGTTCAGGCTTACGAACTTCGGCGATGTTGATCTGTGCAGGAACGCCAGCGATGTCCGCTACGACCTTACGCAGTTTTTCTACGTCTTCACCTTTTTTACCGATAACGATACCCGGGCGAGCAGTGTGAATGGTTACACGGATGCTCTTAGCCGGACGCTCGATAACGATACGATATACGGACGCTTTAGCCAGTTCCTTAGTCAGGTACTGACGTACTTTAAAATCACTGTCCAGGTTGTCAGCGAATTCTTTGGTGTTCGCAAACCAGGTAGAGTTCCATGGTTTTACAATACCCAGGCGAATACCATTAGGATGTACTTTCTGACCCATTGCTAGTCTCCAGAGTCTCAGCGATCGGACACAACCACAGTGATGTGGCTGGTGCGCTTCAGGATGCGATCTGCACGACCTTTTGCACGCGGCATAATGCGCTTCATGCTCGGGCCTTCGTCTACGAAAATTTTCGTAACTTTCAGATCGTCAATGTCAGCGCCATCGTTGTGTTCAGCGTTAGCAATGGCAGATTCCAGAACTTTCTTGACCAGTACAGCCGCTTTCTTGTTGGTGTAGGTCAAAATATCCAGAGCCTGCGACACTTTCTTACCGCGAATCAGGTCAGCAACAAGGCGAACCTTCTGAGCAGAAGAACGAGCATGGCGATGTTTAGCGATAGTTTCCATCTCTTCCTCCTACCTTATTTCTTCTTCGCTTTTTTATCAGCAGCGTGGCCGCGATAAGTACGAGTCGGTGCGAATTCACCCAGTTTGTGACCAACCATTTCGTCGGTTACAAATACCGGAACGTGCTGACGACCATTATGGACAGCGATGGTCAAACCGATCATGTTAGGAAAGATCGTTGAACGACGGGACCAAGTGCGCAGGGGCTTCTTGTCTCCGCTTTCCACCGCTTTCTCTACCTTCTTCAGCAAGTGCAGGTCAATAAAAGGACCTTTCTTGAGAGAACGTGGCATGGCTTATCCTCTAAAATTATTTGCTACGGCGACGTACGATGAATTTATCAGTACGCTTGTTGCTGCGGGTCTTCTTACCTTTGGTCTGAACGCCCCACGGAGTTACCGGGTGCTTACCAAAGTTACGACCTTCACCACCACCATGTGGGTGGTCTACCGGGTTCATCGCGGTACCGCGAACGGTCGGACGAACACCACGCCAGCGTGCAGCACCTGCTTTACCCAGAACGCGCAGCATATGCTCAGCATTGCCAACTTCGCCCAGAGTTGCACGGCAGTCTGCTTCTACTTTACGCATTTCACCAGAACGCAGACGCAGGGTGACATAAGCACCATCACGAGCAACGATCTGAACGTAAGTACCAGCGGAACGTGCCAGCTGACCGCCTTTACCTGGTTTC
>ENA-OUXB01000509-OUXB01000509.1-marine-metagenome-genome-assembly--contig:-NODE-509-length-2824-cov-2.278850_pt1 | contig 2824 bp, 4 predicted proteins | sample MGYA00248459_ERZ584578 | MGnify/ENA primary metagenome ERZ584578 (study PRJEB26545, sample SAMN05421970) | marine metagenome | isolation source: Line P, North Pacific Ocean | place: Canada:British Columbia...
AATAAAAAAAGCCCGTGAATATTCACGGGCTTTATGTAATTTACATTGAATTATTTTTTCTCGGACAGATATTTCACTGTATCAGCATACTGCTGAACAAAAACATCCATATTGCTGGTATCCATACCCTGCGGATTCAGCTGATATTTACCGTTAACAAACATCGCCGGAACGCCACGCAATTGCACGTCAGCTGCAGCTTTTTCCTGCTGAGCGACCAGAGATTTCACCACGAAGCTGTTCCACGCCGCGTCGTACTCTTCACCTTTAATACCTGCGTTGATAAATACATCGCGGATATCAGAAGCAGAACGAATGGTCTGGGTTTTCTGTACGCCTTCAAACAGCGGAACAGTCACTTTGTCTTCCACGCCCAGCGCCATCGCCACAGCCCATGCCTGAGTCAGATCTTTGCCCAGGTCACCACCCATGAAGTTGACGTGGTATTTAGTCATCTTCACGCCTTCCGGCAGTTTTTTCTTCACATTATCAGAAATATGCAGAACTTCTTCAAACTGATAGCAGTGCGGGCAGAAGAAAGAGAAAAACTCCAGCACTTGCGGCGCGCCAGCTACCGGTTTTTCCAGGGTAGTGTACTGTTTACCATCTTCATACTGCGCCGCCGATGCGCTAAACGCTAAAACTAAACCAGCCAGCGCCAGCCAAATCTTTTTCATGATCTACTCTCTCCGATTAATACATAGGTGTTAATTGCAAAGGGGGTTCTTGTAGAACTTTTGCCTGTTCTATAAAAGTCGCCGTCTGTCGCAGCCAGTAATCTTCCCCGGTTAACCACGGGAAATTTTTCGGGAACGCGGGATCAGCCCAACGCCGCATTAGCCAGGCAAGATAATAAACCAAACGCATGGCGCGTAAAGGTTCAATCAGTCCGATTTCAGCGGTGTCGAACTCGCTAAATTCTTCATAAGCTTCAATAATAGTTTCCAGTTGCATCCGCTGCTCGGCTTTATCGCCATTGGGCAACATCCACAAATCCTGAACGGCTGGACCATTACGTGCATCATCCAGATCAACAAACATTGGACCATCGCGCCAGAGAATATTCCCGGCGTGGCAGTCTCCATGTAGCCGCAGAACGGTGAAATCTTCCCGCCAGTGTGCTGTAACGGCGGCAATCAGCTCATCTGTCGCTTTCAGGAATGCCGCTTTCAACCCGGAAGGTATCAGTGTAGCGTCCTCAAACAGCTTGCGTGGCTCAATGAGATATTCGTTCAAACCGATGGTCGGGCGATGGATAAAAAGCTGTTTGCGCCCCGTCTGGTGCATACGCCCTAAATAACGCCCAACCGCTTCCATCTGATCGATATTATCAGCTTCGAACTGGCGACCACCGACGCTTGGAAAAACAGCGAAATAAAATCCCTGATGATTCAATAAAGTCTGACCGTTAAAGGCCACAGGTGCTGCGACCGGAACTTCATCATTTACCAGCTGCAACGCAAATTGATGTTCTTCGAGGATTTGATCGGCTGTCCAACGTTCAGGGCGATAAAATTTGACGACAAAACGTCGACGATCTTCGTCCTGAAATTGATAGACACGGTTTTCATAGCTGTTAAGCGGGGTAAGACCGGAATCCACCCGGATCCCATGCTCAAACAGAGCGTCCATGATGGTATCCGGGTGTAGTGTCTGGAAAGTAAAAGCGCTGTTATTCATCCCATCATCCGGAAAACATTACGAATGACGAAGGATATCATTTCACGATGATTTTGGTGGCGCCGCTTACAAGCTTTTACTCTTTAATTACGCCGCGAGCGCGTAACAGCGCCGTTTTGAAGTCTTCTTCATAATCTTTCTGCAAACCCGGGATCACCGCATCTTTCGCGGAATCACGCATTTTCAGGTGATAGATCAGAATGTCATCCGTCAAATCCGCCAGTTCGCCGTCAAAACCTGACTCTTTCGCCAGTTTCTGCAAAAATTGCAGCAGGTTAAGGTCTGGCTCTTTTTGCCAGGCTGGCTGGAGGAGTTCAATAACTTCATTCAGACGTTTACATTTCATAGTGATGCTCCTTACTCTTGAGACAGACACGTTAGCAGGGTCAATCCCACAATAAAAGAGGCGATATCGGTGAATCTGATGACGACGATAACAGGCGTTGTGCTGGCAGGCGGTAAAGCCAGACGAATGGGCGGCGTAGATAAAGGATTGCTTGAATTAAACGGCAAACCATTATGGCAACATGTCGCTGACGCGCTTATGACGCAGCTCTCTCACGTCGTGGTTAATGCTAATCGTCATCAGGAAATCTATCAGGCAAGCGGTCTGAAAGTGATTGAAGATTCACTGGCGGATTACCCAGGCCCTCTGGCAGGAATGCTTTCAGTAATGCAGCAGGAAGCTGGTGAGTGGTTTTTGTTTTGCCCGTGCGATACGCCTTACATTCCCCCTGATTTAGCAGCCAGGCTTAATCATCAGCGCAAAGATGCGCCTGTCGTGTGGGTCCATGACGGTGAACGCGATCACCCGACTATTGCTCTGGTAAACCGCGCTATTGAGCCTTTATTACTGGAATATCTGCAAGCAGGAGAACGCCGGGTAATGGTATTTATGCGTCTGGCTGGCGGTCATGCGGTTGATTTCAGCGATCATAAAGATGCATTTGTTAACGTGAATACGCCAGAGGAGCTTGCCCGATGGCAGGAAAAACGATGATACCGTTACTCGCCTTTGCCGCGTGGAGTGGTACCGGAAAAACTACGCTTTTGAAAAAACTGATCCCGGCATTATGCGCCAGAGGGATCCGTCCAGGGCTGATTAAGCATACGCACCATGATATGGATGTTGATAAGCCAGGCA